>Ga0082207_1000701_pt1 | contig 18342 bp, 20 predicted proteins | sample LakMenEpi10Aug09_FD_71540 | JGI IMG/M metagenome (GOLD analysis project Ga0082207, IMG submission 71540)
CTATTAAGTATTGGATTATTAAGTGCTGTAATCACCTTATTTGCTAGTGATAAATTAATTTTTAAAGCATTGATAATTACAGTTATTGTGGATTTGATCTTGCTATTAAATGCCGCCGACTCACAGATTGGCTCACTAGTAATTTAAGTACTTAAAATTAAAATAGGTTTATTGGTTGTGTCATTAAAGGCACTTTCACCCCTCGATTGAGCGCAAATGGTAGGCAAATTCACATAAACTTTAGTTTTTGTTTGGACAGGTGTGCCCTAGATTTCAAAGTAATAACCCTAAACTTAAGGTAATACTTGGGGTAATCAAAAAGCCCTAGAAGAATATGGAGAGTAAAAAATGAATGAAGAAGAATTAATCGAAACCTGGAATAAGCAAAGAGGGCAAATAATCTCTGCTCAAATGCAACCAGTATTAGTTTTAATCGCAACCTTTGTACTATCTGCACTAGGTTACTTTGATAAAGCAACTGATGAGGCTAAGTACTTCGCACTAGTAGTGGTTGCAGTAACTGGAATTTTAACCACGCTAAATCAATACGCTGCTATTCGCGAGGGTGAAGCGGTATGTGATGATCTTGCAAAGATCGCTAAGAAGAGCGCACTTGCTACTAAAATTGCTAAGTCACGCTCATTTGTATCAGCAACTGCAGCCTTAATCGTAGTTCTAGATATAGCTGTATTTGTAGTTGCATACCTTGCTATCTTTGGTATGTAATTAAGCAATGAAAGAGTTTTTACTTACATTAGCACCTCTAGTGATTTTACTAGGGGTGTTTTTGTACAGATATGAAAAGCCAAAGCCACCAAAAAATAAGAGCACTGGCCGCGGCGGCGACTTCGCAGAGTAATTAAATTCGCTAATTAACTTTAAATAATTAATGTCTGTACCAATTGTTATCTATGATGGTGAGTGTAAATTTTGCCTGCAATGCATCAATTGGGTGAGCAAAAAACTTGATATCAGCTCTCTTGCCTTTCAAAGTACAGATTTAACCAAGTTTGGTTTAACCCTGGAAGAGTGTAGGCAGCAGGTCTTTGTCATTGATGATGACAAAAAGTATGGCGCTATAGATGCAGTAATTTTTTTGCTAATGAAGAGAGGAAATACCTTACTTTCTAACTTTTTAAAGCTTTTAGGTCCACTCGGTAGTTGGGGATACTTTTGGGTGGCCACTCATAGGAGCTCTCTAATTGTGCGCTTACTTGGCAGGATTCTTGCCCGCTTAAGTAAATAACAAGGGGTGTCTTACCAATTGGTATTTACCTTTAGCCGTAGCATTTAAGGTATGAAAAAAGAACAAAAAACAGCTCGAATTGAAACTTCAATTCTGCCCATTAAGTATGTTGATTTAATTGAAGATGTATTTCATGCCATCTTGGCAATAGCATTATTTATTATCGGTATTGGTGCCTTCTTCTACTCAATCAAGCGGTTAATTGAAACTGCGCCCTTTTTTCCAAATGGCATGATCCAAGGTGTTAATGACATTTTATTTATTGTAATTATTTTAGAAATCTTGCGCACAGTAATCTCACGCTTTACCGATGGTGTTTATCAATTAGATAAGTTTTTAATCATCGGCGTAATTGCTGCAGTTCGACATATTTTAACTGTTGGTGCATCTCTTACTTTGACCGCCTCTAAATCAGATGAGGCCTTTAGAAGAGCTTTATATGAGTTGGGCTTAAATGCTTTAGTGGTTGTGGCCTTAGTCTTTGCTATCTTCTTATCTAAATCAGCTCACAGAGATAAAGGCTAATTTAACTTAGCGTAAGTAGAGCTTAGATAGCTAGCGATGATTACCCAGATTTGATAGGGAAGTGTGGCAATAAATACTCCCACTGATGCTTGATATATAAAATAGAGCATTGGAATAGTTAGAACTGCAGTGCCAACTAATGCAGTTGATGCTACTACTAAATTGTGGGGCCCATAAAATTGATATGACCAGGTAAGTGCGCACATTATCGAGAGTGCAAAAATACTTAAGTAAGTTATGGTTTTAGGAGTACTTAACTTATTAGCTACCGTTACTGCAGCTACTCCTAGAATGACAAAGTTATATGGCCAGATAATGCCAAAGATAAAATCTGGTGGCTGCCAACTTGGTGCATTTAATGATCGATACCAAGAGCTACCGGTGGTAGTCCATCTGCCAGCGCCAATGGCATATACAAAAACTAAAGCAATCCCGACAATGCCAGCAATACTTTGAAAATTTGTTTTCATACCTTGATCCTAGATCAAACCTTTATCTAAACCAGATAAAACCTCTATCGCCCGCTCTTTTAATTGCGGCAGATCTGATAATCGCTTAATCCCATTTATTTGCTGACTCATTCGATGATTTTTAACAAACTCATCCTTATGCCGATCTAAGAAGTCCCAATACAGAGTAGTAAATGGACAAGCGTTATCGCCAACTCTTAGCTTTGGATCATAAGCACACCCTTTGCAGTAGGTGCTCATCCTGGAAATATATGCGCCCCCTGCTGCATATGGCTTACTCATCATCTTGCCATTATCTGCGTGAACTCCCATCCCAATTACATTGGGCACCATTACCCAATCAGTAGCATCAATAAACTCCCGGCGCATCCAATCTAAAAATTGTTGGGGATTTGTACCAGTAATAAGTGCAAGATTACTTAAGATCATTAAGCGTGGAATATGGTGCACCCAAGCTCGCTCTTTAATATCTGCAACTGTAGTTTTCACACAATTCATCTTGGTCTTGTTTGGGTCAGTAAATAACGGCATTAATTTCCGGTTAGCATTTAAATGATTCTCATTTTTATAATCTGCCCCTAAATACCAATACATACCATTCACATACTCACGCCAGCCAATTACTTGGCGGATAAAACCTTCCGCAGATGCAATATCTACTAATCCTTTTTCATAGGCAGAAAGAGCAGCAGTTAAGACCTCACCTGGGTGCAGTAATCCATTATTTAAATATGGGCTAAGTAGTGAGTGGTGCAGCGCCCAATTCTCACCCGTCATTGCATCCTCATATGGACCAAAGTTTGTAAAGTGGTTATCAATAAAGTTTTTTAATTGCGCCTTAGCCGCCTTTCTACTTGTGCCCCAAACATCGGAAGTAGAAATACCAAGCTCACCTGCTACCTGCAGATCAATCTCATCTGCTTTATGTTTTAAATAAGGTGGATACTTATAGTTTTTAGGTGGGGGTAATCTATTTTCTTTATCAAAGTTCCACTTACCACCAACTGGCTTACCAGCTTTAACTAAAACTCCTAATCGGTTTCGTTGGGATCGGTAGAAACTCTCCATTAGAAAGCTTTTTTGATTATCTGCCCAAGTGGTAAAAAGTTCACGTGAGGTTAGGAAGAAATCATTTTCAACAAAGGAAACACCAAAGTTAGCTAATTGTTTAGATTGTAGATGAGATGACGGGTGAGCGCTGATAATTGGCAGATCTGGAAATTCCTGCTTAACCCGTGTTAATCCATCGACAGTAGTTGCAGCTTTTTCATATCGGACCTTAAAACCTAACTTTTCTAGATCTACTTTAAAGTGACGCGCAGATGAAATAAGAAAATACAATCTAATTTTGTTCCAATTATCACCTGAAACCATTCTGGCACTTTCAACGAAAACAATTAGATCACTCTTTGGGTCAGCATCCTTTAGTGCGCCATACTTTGGATGCAGATGATCAAAGGGGATATAGATAATTCGCTTCACTTAACCAGCACACCTTTTGCTGCAGTACTTAACATTTTGCCAATCTTTAGCCCATTTTTTTCGCCACTCAAATGGCAATTTACAGGTAGTACAAATTTTGGGGGCAAAGCCATTTTTAATCTTAGCTATCCGCTTAGAGTTACCCATACCTAACTATATGTGAAGACTACTTTCGAATTAGGTTAATCAGATAAAGCAGGGCAAAGCTAAGACCAATCGCAGCATAGATAACAGAAAATGCAGTTAGCTCTACTGGAATAAAAATTGTTAGTATGCCAAGGGCTAGAGCAGATATAAACATGACCCGTGCCACAAATTTAATCCCACTTGGGTTATTATTTAACTTTGAGTTTTGCCACATATTTCCGGCAAGTGCGATTAAAGTAATTCCAATCATTCGCATTGACCAGATTAACTCTGGATTATCTTCTAAACCGAGAAGATCTAAAAAAACTTGCGGGGCTGCAAGTAAGAAAATAGCAGATACGCCAAAAACAACTGCGCCGCCTTTTAGCGTGTTCTTGATTCCATGCTGATACATATAAGAACAGTACGCCTGTGCAGGATATTAGGGCAATAAGTTATCGGTATTTTTTAAGATTAATATGGTTAAATCATCGGGTGATCAAACCACCAATACTGATTTCAACCTTAGTTCTGACGCTGGCCTTGCCGATCTCAACTGCAACAGCTCATCAACCTGTGGCTTTAACCAGTAGTCATACTTCAGCTAATAAGGGACCAATACTTGTTGATGGCACGATCTCGTTTGCGCTTCGGGCTGGTTTTACCAAGGCCAAACAAGAGCGTGGCTTTCGTGCTTCACTAAAAGCTGGGGAGTTGTTAAATTTTGAGTACTTGATTATTGATCAAGCTCCAGAAAATAAGATGCCATTAAGTAAGTTACCAGTTGTAACAATTACGGCACCTAATGGCAGTAAGAGCGTAGTTAAATTTACCGAGCGCACTAAATTTTTTGAACGCTATACCGGAACCAATTACCTCTACCTAGCTAGATTTTCTAGCACTGCAGTTGAGGGCATTTATGACTTTTCAATTAGATCAAAAGGTAGGGCAAGTATCACTGTTTCAACTGGTAGTAAAGAAACCTTTGGCGAGGTATATCAGCCAGCAACCTGTCCAAGTGTGGAGCGATTAACAATTCCTGCCATAACTAGTGCACAAGCTGCAACTTTAGTTGGAATGAAAAAAGATGAAGCTATTTCCTGCATTTCCTCAATGCAAGGAATACATAGAATTGCGCAAGAGGATGGCAAAGATTTCGCCTTAACAAGAGATTATCGAGTAGAGCGAGTAGACCTAACAATTAACAAGGGTGTGGTAACAAAGGTATCAGTTGGTTAAGTCAGTATAACTAGCAAAGATTTTATAGATTCAAATCTGAAGAAGTAGATTTAATTATTGCACCAAGTACACCAAGTTTATCCGCTTCAAAGGATAGTTGGTAACTTAAAGTGAAATTTCCATTCTTACTTACTACATCCACATCCTGCACAAGAGTTTCCTGTTCAACCAAACAATCACCAAATGTGTAATCCTGATAGGTCATGAGCATTTGATACTGGTTAGAAATAATTAGCGAGAACTGCTCTAGGTCAACATTTTGCTGAAAAGATTTAGCAGCATACTTATATGCACCTTCAAAATTTGCGGCAGCTAATGCTTTTATTTGGCCAGAAATATGATCTGCAACCTGCTCTTTTTGTTGCCTAGAGCATGTACCATCACTTAGCTTTGTAAATGGCGAGGGATTACTGCAGGCAGAAAGCAATAATGAAAGAGTTAACAATTTCATTGAAAGTATAAACTTATCTTTTCTTGAGTGATTCATTAGATGAGTATATTTTAAATACTAATCCCAACCTTTAGGGTTGTTGATAATCTGTCGACTATAATTCTAAAAGCGAGTTTTCACAGGCAACTCCATGATTTAGGGCCATCAATTCAACTGCTTATTGCAATATGCTAGCCATCATGGCATCTAGTTCTCAAGTATTAGCACAGCTAGAAAGTGAAGCGATTGAAATAATTCGCCATACGGCAGCGACTATTAAAAAACCGGTAATGCTTTACTCAATTGGTAAAGATTCATCAGTCTTACTTCATCTTGCAATGAAAGCTTTTTTTCCAGCACCAATTCCGTTTCCGCTACTTCATATCGACACTACTTGGAAATTTAAAGAAATGATTACCTTCCGTGATCAAATTTCAAAGCAGTATGGTGTTAAGTTATTTGTGCACACAAATAGTGATGGTGTGGCAGCAAATGTCACGCCATTTAATACGGGTATCTCTGAGTACACCAGAGTTATGAAAACAGTTGCATTACGCCAAGCCTTAGATCATTATGGTTTTGATGGTGCTCTTGGTGGCTCGCGCAGAGATGAAGAGAGATCTAGGGCAAAGGAGCGAGTCTTTAGTGTTAGAGGAGTAGGCCACTCATGGAATCCAAGAATGCAGCGGCCAGAGTTATGGCGCTCATATAACTCATTGCTTACAAGCCAAGAGAGTCTTCGAATATTTCCATTATCTGATTGGGTAGAGGCTGATATTTGGCAGTACATATATCAAGAAAATATTCCAGTAAATCCACTTTACTTTGCAAAACCTAGGCCGGTAGTAAAACGTGGTGAACAATTAATTATGGTCGATGATGATCGTTATCCATTAAATCCAGGTGAAAAACCAGAATTAGTAGAGGTTAGATTTAGAACTTTAGGTTGCTATCCGCTAACTGCTGCAACCGAATCTAACGCAAAGACCCTGCCAGATATTGTTCAAGAGGTATTAAATGTTAAATTATCGGAGCGAGCAACAAGATTAATTGATGGCGCAAATGAAGACTCTATGGAAAAGAAGAAAACCGAAGGATACTTCTAATGCATCTGCCAATTATTAGAGCCCTGACCTGTGGCAGTGTTGATGATGGCAAGAGCACATTAATTGGCAGATTATTGGTTTCAACTGACTCCATTCCGCAAGACACAGTAGCGGCTGCAAGATTTACCAGAAGAAGTGGTTCAACTATTGCAGTAGGAGAAATTGATTACAGCTTATTAACTGATGGTTTAGAGGCTGAGCGTGAACAGGGAATAACAATTGATGTGGCATATCGATCTATGCAGTTAGGTGATGATCAAAGATTGATACTAGCTGATGCACCAGGGCATGAGCAGTACACCAGAAATATGGCAGTTGCAGCATCAAGAGCTGATATTGCTTTGGTGTTAGTAGATGCTACTAAGGGTGTTAGAGAACAAACTTTACGTCACCTTACTATTTGCGCCTTTATGGGAGTGGAAAAGATAATAATTATTGTTAATAAGTTAGATCAATTTGATTACAGCCAGGATAAATTTAACGAAATTTGCCAACAACTTACCCCCGTTATTACTCAGTTAAAGTTAGTAAATCCCACCTTTATACCGGTTAGTGCCTTACATGGAGAGAATTTGGCTAGTAGAAGCAAAGCAATTAGTTGGTATAAAGGAGAGTGTTTATTAGAGCTAATAAAGAGTTTTAATTCAAATAAGCAAGTAGCAAATTACCCAAGGCTAGATATTGCGCTAAATATTAACACCCCAACTGGCAGAGTGATTTATGGCCGAGTATTTGGGGGCAGCATAAAAAGGTCAGAAAAATTACAACTTTGGCCTGCTAAGAAAACTGTTGAGATTGCAAAACTATTTGATATTACCGGCGAGGTTGATTCGGTAGCAGATCAACAATCTGTTGCTTTGCAGTTAACTCAAGAAATTGATGCACCAAGAGGCGATATTTTAACTAGCCCTGATTACCCATTAGATTTTAATAATAGATTTAAAGCCCAAATTATCTGGCTTAATGATGCGCCATTAATTAGAAGCCGCTCCTATGCATTGATCTCTGGAGTTACAAATGTGGCTGTGACTGTTACTTCAATTTTAAGACAGCATGATTTTATCTCTAATGATTCATCAGTTTCAGATACCTTAGCGGCTAATCAGATTGGAGTTATTGAGTTTGTCTCAGACTCTTTAGTTGCACTCGAGGTATATAGTAAATCGAAAGAGTTTGGTAATTTTATTCTAGTTGACCGTGCCACAAAGGAGAGCGTGGGTGCGGGCATGGTATTAAGCGCACTTGGTAGTGGTAATTTAACAACTCATCAATACCAAATTGGTAAAGAACAACGGTCTGTGCAAAAACTGCAGCAAAGTAAAGTTATTTGGTTAACTGGATTATCTGGTTCTGGTAAATCAACAATTGCAAATGAAGTATCAAATCAATTATTTGCCCTGGGTAAACATGCCTATGTCTTAGATGGTGATAATTTAAGATCTGGCTTAAATATTGATCTTGGTTTCACACCAGCTGATCGAGCAGAGAATGTGCGCCGGGTAGCTCAGGTGGCAAAGTTAATGGTCGATGCCGGCTTAATTGTTATTGTTGCCTTAGTTAGCCCATATATAAGTGATCGGCAACGAGCCAAGTCATTATTTGAAACAGATGAGTTCTTTGAAATATTTGTTGATACTCCACTTGAGATTTGTCAGCAGCGAGATAGTAAAGGTTTATATAAAAAGGCTAAAGATGGGAATCTGAGTAATCTTTCTGGAGTAGGTCAAGATTATGAGGCACCAACAGATCCCAATTTAATCATTGATGGTAGTAAAGATATAGCAAAGGTTGTTAAAGAGATTATGGAGAAAATAATTTGAGTTGGTTGTTATTTGCACTAGCTGGCTCAATTGCCCAACTAGTAGATGGCGCGCTAGGAATGGGATTTGGCTTACTTAGCTCAACCTTATTGCTAACACTAGGAGCATCTGCTGCCTTAGCATCAACTGCAGTTCATATGGCAGAGCTTTGTACAACTCTAGCTTCCGGTGCATCTCATTGGCGGGTAGATAATATTGATAAAAAGATATTGGTTAGATTGGCAATTCCAGGTGGAATTGGAGCTTTTCTAGGTGCATTATTTCTATCTTGGATTGATCTATCAACTGGAAAAGTTTTTATCTCCACCATACTTTTATTTTTAGGATTTCTACTCCTATATCGAAATTTATTTAGCACCCTGCCAGGTAATATGATGGATATTAAGAATCCTAGGTTTTTATCCTACCTAGGCTTTTCTGGCGGTTTTGTTGATGCCTCAGGTGGTGGGGGATGGGGACCAATTGTGACCCCAACATTATTAGCGGTAACAAGTGTTGAACCTAGAAAGGTTATCGGCACCGTTAGCGCATCTGAGTTTATTATTGCTTTATCAGCCTCACTTGGTTTTTTAATCAATATAAATCGAATAGATATTAATTGGTCAGTAGTTGCCGGCTTAGCTATTGGCGGCACTTTAATGGCGCCATTTGCAGCCCTACTAGCTGGAAAATTACCAAAGCGAGCATTAGCTAGTTTAGTTGCAGTAGCGATTATCTTAATTAATGGTTATAGATTAATCCTGGGTAATTAGTAGTACTGCTTTATCTCAATTCCCTGATCTGATAATTGCTTTAAAATCTTTAAATATGATTTTTCAAACTGCGCTGGCGATTTAACCTCACTTTTCCAAGTACCCATACTCATTTTTTCTTTTGAAAAGGTTTTATCAAACTCAGCTGCTAGTTCTGGATTATCTGCTAGCCCAAGTAGATTTAAAACTGAGTTATAGGATTGATCTCTGTTATAGACAATTAAATCCTCTAGTCTTAAATCAAGCTTTCGCTCTGGTGCAATTTTAGTTAAACCTTGATTAGCTAAAACAATCCGCTTTTGCCACCACTTTAGGGCCAAGGCTGGATCATCTGGCCCCCAGCGCTCCTTTGAAACTGATAGTGCAACATCCCTGCCATCTCTAATCATATTAATAAAATAGGCATTAGGGAGTAATTTAATTATTCGATTACCATTTTGCATATTACTAGGAGTTGAGTCAGCAAAGAAACTAATATTAGATTTTTTAATCTGAGCCTTACTTAACTCATAGTAAAGATTAAGTGATGCCTGATATAGATCAGTTTTTTTCATCTTATTAAACACTTTAAGTTGCTCAGTAAAAATATCTAACTCAATACCCTGACAAAGTCCTCTAGGTTTTCCTTTTTTCCCAACCTCTTGCCACCATCGATTACTCATTCGCTGATTAAAAAAAGTTGACGCAGATCTGCCAATAATAAAACCAAAATTACCTGACAATCTTTTTACCAATGCCTCAGTACTGCTTTCAAATTTTATTGGACGGCCAAAATTTAGGTCCAATAATCCAAATCGATCCGTAAGGTATTTGATTTCTCGTGGCAGGCTGGTGTGAACCTGTGGATGGTGGTTTAGTAGATTTACAATTGCAGTTGTGCCACTACGGCCGGTGCCGCCAGAAAATAGTGGTGTAAATGGGGTACTCATTTACTCATCGTAGAGGCAATAATTGCGTAAGAGATGGTTTAGCCACCCAATCACACCAAAGATTAAGCAGGAATACACAATCCACAGGAGTTAAAAAATTAGCCACTTATATGCCCAATTGCCGCACCCTCTATAACTTTTATGTAATTTAAGCCTTTATGTGCCTTTCCAAGAAATATCTGAGAGAGTAGTTTAGGCTCAAGCATTGATCGGGTTTGTTGGCTAATTAGCTTTAGATGAAGTTAAGAGTAAAGGTGTGGGGGTTTATCAGTTGAGTACAGGTTTTGTTTCACTTCGTGGTGTTAATAAATACTTTGATCAAGTCCACGCAGTTGCAAACTTAGATCTAGATGTAAAAGCTGGCGAGTTTTTTTCTATGCTTGGACCATCTGGCTCAGGCAAAACCACAGTTTTAAGATTAATCGCAGGATTTGAAAATGCTAGCTCAGGCAGAGTAGTAATTGAGTCACAAGATGTAACTGACTTGGCTCCCTTTGATCGACCAGTAAACACAGTTTTTCAAGATTACGCACTCTTTCCACATATGAGTATTCAAGAAAATGTTGAGTATGGACTTCGCACCAGAAAGGTGCCAAAGGCTGAACGAGCCAAACAGGCACTTGAGGCAATTGATTCAGTAAAACTCTCACACTTATCACAGCGCCTACCACACCAATTATCAGGTGGACAGCGCCAACGTATTGCATTAGCTAGAGCCTTAGTACTTAGGCCTAAGGTTTTACTACTAGATGAACCACTTGGTGCGCTAGATAAACAATTACGCGAAGAGATGCAAGTTGAGCTAAAGCGTATTCAACGCGAAGCTGGTATTACCTTTATTTTTGTAACCCATGATCAAGAAGAGGCGATGCGAATGAGTGATCGCATTGCCGTATTTAATGAGGGCTCAATTGAGCAGATCGGCACCCCACAGCAGGTTTATGAAAAACCACAAACAAAGTTTGTAGCAAGCTTTTTAGGAGTTTCAAATATATTTGAAGGCGCAGCTGCTAAGGAGATATTTGGTAGCCCAACTATGGTCAATATCCGGCCAGAGCGCATTAAATTAGTACCGGCAGATACTCAGTTAAAAGCTGATGAGAGCGGTGTAGTGGGCACAATCATCGAAGCCTCATATATTGGCGCAACCACAATTTTCTTAATCCAAACACAATCTGGTCAGCGCGTAATTGCCACCAGAATAAATGAAGAATTGCCAGATCAGATCTACCGATTTGAAACTGGCGATCGGGTCGGTGCCGTTTGGAAAAGCGACCACTCGGCAGTGATACCAACCTAATCTGACTTAAAAGTTAAGCCAGGCGAAAGGAAGATAAATGAAGGGTAAGAAACTCTCAATACTTAGCCTATTGGCAGTATCGGCGATGATTCTTTCTAGCTGTTCATCAAGTGATGATGCATCTGGAGTGAAGATTGAAGTGCCAGATATTCCTATGCATGAAGAAATGGGCGATTTTGAAGGCGAATTAAACATTGTTAACTGGGCCGGCTTTGTTGATCCAAAGTGGACTGACAAGTTTGAGGCAGATACTGGTTGCAAGGTTAAGCCACGCGTAGCTGGAACCAGCGATGAAATGGTTACCTTGATGAGAACAGGTCAATATGACATTGTTTCGGCATCAGGTGATGCTGCACTACGTTTAATCGTAGGTGGCGATGTTCAACCTCTTAATGTTGATTTAATTCCAAACTTTGGTGATGAAATTGCAACTGGAATGCGCAATAACATCTATGACACTGTAAATGGCAAGCCATACGGTGTCCCAATCGGCAGAGGTGCAAATCTTCTGCAATACAACAGCGATGTAATCAAAGAAACACCTACAAGCTGGGATGTAGTTTGGGAAACAAATAGCCCATACAAGGGCAAGATCACAGCTTACGATGCACCTATTTACATTGCAGATGCTGCTGTGTACTTGATGTATCACAAGCCAGAGCTAGGAATTAAGAATCCTTATGCTCTAGATAAGACTCAATTAGATGCAGCAATTGCATTGCTAAAGCAACAAAATACGATTGTGGGCGAGTACTGGTCAGATGCAGTAGCGCAAATAACCTCATTTGTTGGCGGCAATACAGTTGTCGGTACCTCTTGGGAAATTCTTCGTAAGTTTGCAGCTAAGCCAAATATCAAGACCACACTTCCAGTAGAAGGTTCAACTGGTTGGTATGACTCATGGCTAGTTAGCTCAAAGACTAAGAATGTTAACTGTGCATATGCCTGGATGGATTACACCAGTACAGCTTCTGTAAATGGTGCAATCGCTATGAACTTCGGTATGGCACCTGCCAACGTTGCTTTCTGTAGCACAGATGCAAAGACTCAGGCTCACTGTGATGAGTTTGCTGCAGAGGACGAGGAGTTCTTTAAGAAGATCTGGCCTTGGACAACTCCAATTGAAACCTGTGTTGATGGTCGCAAGGATGTTAAGTGCACCAGCTTCCAGGAGTGGACTAATGCTTGGTTAACTGTAAAAGGTTAATTAAGTAGCAGATCACTAAAGAAGTGAAAAAAAATATGAGGGGATTATAAAAAAATCCCCTCATATTTCTAATCAGAAAGTTAGTTAAGAAAAATATAAAGTAGTTAGGTAGGCATGAGTACAACTATTACCAAAGCTGGTAACCGGCCAATCTCTGCTTATTTATATAAGCGGGCCAAACTTAGATTATTTGGCCTTCTTGCCCTGCCAATGTTTTGGATTGTGGGCGTATATATATTCTCATTATTTTTACTTTTAGTAACCGCCTTTTGGTTTGTTGATCCCTTTACCTCAAAGGTTATTGTCGGCTTTACCCTAGAAAATTTTGTAAGCATATTTACCGTTCCAGCTTATCTATCCACCTCAATTAGAACATTATTTATTGCACTTTCGGTAACTGGTATTTCTGTCCTACTTGCTGTTCCCCTTGGTATTTATATGGCAAAGATTGCCAAACCTTGGGTTAGAAATGCTTTAGCTGTTGCGATTACTTTGCCATTATGGGCAGGGTACTTGGTAAAGATTATTGCTATGCGCTTAGTCTTTACCGAAGAGGGCTTTTTTAATTGGGCATTAGCACCATTTGGTTTATCTGGCCCAACCTTTTCTATTCCGATTGTAATTTTAACTCTGACCTATCTTTGGTTTCCTTATATGGCACTGCCAGTATTTACTGCGATCAGGCAAATTCCACCAAATTTATTTGATGCCTCAAGTGATATGGGAGCAAAGGGCTTTACTACTATCTATCGGATAGTTTTGCCATTAATCGTGCCAGCAATTATTGCCGGCTCAGTCTTTACCTTCTCACTGTCATTGGGTGATTACTTAGCAGCTAAATTTACCGGTGGCTCAACCCAAATGATTGGCTCAATTATTGCTGCCAACATTAATTTAAATCCACCAGTAGCAGCAGCTTTTTCTATGGTGCCAATTGCATTTGTGGTTATCTACCTAATGGTCGCTCGTCGCACCGGATCTTTGGAGCGGATGTAATTATGTTACGACTATCTTTTGGAACTAGAGCATTTCTTATTGGGTTAGTAGCTTTGATCTTGGTATTTATGTATGTGCCATTGCTTGTATTGATTCTTAACTCATTTAACTTTTCAAATATCTCAAGTTGGCCAATTGAGACCTTCTCCCTTAAGTGGTGGGAGTTTGCGGCCACTTATCAGCCAATTCGCACCGCACTTTTAAACTCACTAATTGTTGCAACTGGCTCAATGATTATTGCCGCCTTCCTAGGCACCTTAGTTGCCTTTGCACTTAAAGGTTATGACTTTTTTGGTAAGGCAACTGTAAATCTATTGGTTGTGCTGCCAATTGCACTTCCTGGTGTGGTAACTGGTGTGGCATTTAGTAATACCTATAGCAACTTTTTATCCCCGGCCGGATTTAATATCGGCTACTTTGGCATGATTGTTGCTCACGCTACTTTTTGTATTGTGATGGTATTTAACAATGTATTTGCCAGATTAAAGCGAATGAATCCATCCTTGCAGGAGGCATCTGCTGATTTAGGTGCTGGGTTATGGCAAACCTTTAGATTAGTTACCTTTCCACAATTTAGAACCTCATTTGTGGCTGGCGCCCTACTTGCCTTTGCCTTAAGTTTTGATGAGGTAGTAGTAACAATCTTTACTGCACCCCCTGGCGTAGATACCCTGCCACTTTGGATCTTAAAAGAGATGTCTAGACCAAATCAGGCAAGTGTGGTTAATGTGGTGGCAACAGTTGTTATCTTAATTTCTTTGATTCCAGTTTATATCTCACAACGATTAAGCCGGGCTCAAGATGAGGTTAGGTAGAAAAAAAGCTTTACTTCAATTCCCAACTAATATATAGCGAAACTTCAATCTTGGTAGAGCCCATATCAAATGAGGTGCCAAGTGCCTCTTTACTTGTTGCCATTGGCATAACAGGTGCATCCATGTAATTTTCATTAATCGATAAAATCTTGCCTAACTTTTTACCGGTTAACTGTGCGTAATCTTGAGCCTTTATCTTTGACTTAGCAATTGCATCCTGCCTAGCACTCTTAGTAACTGCCTCAAGATCTGTCACATAAGATGAGATGGAGTTAATTTGAAACTTATCACCAGTTGCTCTAATTAATTGATCAATTACACCACCTGCTGCTTTGCCATCTTCTAATACAACCTCAAATCCCTGACTTACCCGATAACCTAAAAGATTTCGCCCACCAGTTGGGGTGTAGGAGTACTCGGGATAGATAGAAAGATTTGCCGAAGAGATATTTTTACTATCAACATTATTTGCTGCTAATACCTGCCGAATACTCTCACCCACCTTTGCAACCTCTGAAAGTCCTACAGATGAAGTCCTGGCCAAGGTATTTGCACTGCCACTTAATTTAATGCCATCTGGGGCAATAGATGCGCTGCCAACTGCTGAAAATGCAACTGATGGTGGGTAATTATTAGTAACTCTACCGGCCACCATACTGACCACAATTACTAGAGCGATTAAAAGCAGGCTAGCAAGCAGGAAAAGAATTTGATTTGGATTTATCTTGCTTAATTGCTTACTTACTCTGCGCTCGGCCATGGCCCTATCCTTGCATATTACCTAGTGATAAGTAATGAGAAAGTGTGGGTAGTTGCTATAAATTTTGCTGATACTTTTATCAGGAAGCCTTTTGGTTAATTACTAGTAACTGCCCGCTATCTGTTGTTGCAACTAGCTCACCTGTGCTTAATACCTCTAAATCTCTTATCCGCTCACCAATATCCACATTTACCGTATTTGTAACTACAAATCTCTCATCTATTGCCATAAAAACTAATACCTGCTCACGCAGAGTTCCTAAAACTAATTGATTACTCCAATCACCCCAACCACTCTTAGGTAATTGAACTAACTCAGTTGGTGCAATTGATGGCACCCAATACTTAAGTGGCTCAACAAAACCTGCATGTGTGCCAGTTTTAGTTGGCCGAACATAATCACCTGAACCATATGGCTGTCCGTAGGTAACAAATGGCCAACCGTAATCAGTGCCAGCCTTAATTAAATTTAATTCATCCCCACCACGTGGGCCATGTTCTGCAGCTAATAAATCTTTGCCGTTATATAAAAGTATTCCTTGGGCATTTCGATGTCCCTGTGAAAACTTACTAACTGATGTACTACTTACCTTAAAAATTGATCCTAGATCGCCCCGCTTTTTACGATTAGATATCTGGGTATAACCTAAATCGCCAATTGTTACATAAGCAGATTTACTATCAATTACTGCAAACCTGCCAGAGGTATGTTGAACTGCAGATATTGGCACACATGGCTTTGTAACTAACCAAGTTTTAACCCGCTTTATCTTTTGATTAATCCGATCATAATTAACATTTTCAACTACTACCTCAACACAATCTCGTTGCAAACCTAACCTAGGGTAGGAGATAAGTAGATTTGCAGCAGATTGGCTTTGCGATAAAACAGCAATATCATTTATGGCAAAGCGGGAATCATTAACTCTTCTATTTGCTGAGATCAGCGAAGCTAACTTAGTTAACTTTTTATTACTTAGGTTATATAAAAATATCTCACCCCCAGTTTTACCACCACCTAGGAGTAACTCATCATTACTTAATACCGCAAGACCAGCACCTCGCATATTGCCACCTGAGGTAGTACTGGCTTTAACATCATCTACCCTAATTTGCAGATTAGGAGTTTGCGAAGCATTAGCAGGTGAAGTAAGAAGGGATGTGATGAGGGAAATAAAAACCAGGTAGATCATCTATTAATCCTAGATCAGATGATCTACCTGATAAGTGTTAGTTGAATTACTCTAAGTAATTACTAAGCAGTTATTAAGCAGGTGGTATCAAGGTATTGGCAAAGATCTGCCAGGCAAGAGCAGATTTAGCAACCAAAGAGAGGGTGATATAGGTAGCTTCCCCACGAAGGTAATCACTCCACTTACCCACCTTTTTGTATTGTAAAAATTGCACTAAGGCAAAGGAGTTAAAGAATAAGAAGATAGTTAAGACAATGACATAAACAAATGCTGGCGCCTTTGTCTCACCTGCACCACCGATGCCAAATACATAAAAGCACAGTGCAATCCAGGGCACAATTCCAGTGATGCAGCCAAAGATATATGGCAACCAACCACCACTGCCTGGGCTTTCATACTTTTCTTGTAGCCAGCCAAATAAAATCATGGAGGCATTAACACCAAAGATTGAAATAATTGCTGTGATATCAGCAACCCCAGTTACCTGGGCAATTAAGACAATCATTACCGATGAGCTAATTGAGTACTCAACCCATCTGAAGTAATTACGTTTTGCTGCAAGCCCTGCTGAGTATCTTGGGAAAAACTTAGGGGAGGCAACAATAAAGTGGGCAAGGGCTGATAATCCCAAAAATATTGCAACTGTTAATCCAATTGGGGTTTCAAATAAGGTAACTGGATCAGCATAGGTTGTTCCTGGAGGACCTGACATATAGGTGGCATTAATAGGTAATGTGAAATCACTACTTAATGCAAGGACTGCAATCATTTGAGCTAGATGTAATACTCCAGCGTAGATATTTACTTTACGAAGTGATGTTGCTGTTATTGGTTTACTCATAATTAAAGATTACTTTAGATAGAGCCAAGTTTTGGGCAGGAGAGCCCATTTGTAGGGTTTAATTGTTCCTATGTTGGTGGTAAAACGAATTGCATCTATCGCACTAGGCGCATTTCTGACCTCAGCTGGTATTTCCCACCTTGGCTCAAACCGAACTGAGTTTCTAGCCCAAGTGCCAACCTGGTTGCCACTTAATGCCGATTTTGTTGTTGTCGCATCAGGGCTTGTTGAGATCACTCTTGGTATTTGTCTAATCATCACAACCTTTATCTTCAACCACCTGCGCCATAAAGTGGGCTTAATTGTTGCAATCTTTTTTATCCTAATATTTCCAGGAAATATCAATCAGTATGTAAATGGCATTGATGCCTTTGGTTTAGATACAGATCAAAAGCGATTAATCAGATTGTTCTTTCAGCCACTTCTTGTGGTTTGGGCCTTATGGTCTGCTGGGCATGATTTAAAAAGAAATCGATAAGTTCTACCAACTGTATTCACACCCACTACATCTATAAGTATCATCATCACCTGTCACTAGACAGCCACCTACTGCATGCTTTTCAAAATCAAAGCTTTCAATATCAGGAAGACCATAAACAATCTCTTTGATATCAGAGCCCTGGCAGGCAGGGCACATTCTTTGCTTCTTCATACCTAAAACTGTATCGGCAGCTACTGACAATCTTTGAGGGCTTTAGCCACGTCCGCTATATGGCATCTTTGTTGCCATCACAGTTATAAATGGCACATTTGCACTCAATGGCAAAGAGGCCATAAATGCAACCGCATCTGCAATATGTTGGGGATCAATAGTTGGCTCAATTAACTTTGATCCATCAGCTTGGGTAGCACCAACCCGCATTGGTTGGGCCATATCGGTATCGGCATTACCAATATCTATTTGGCCAACTGCAATATCAAATGCTCTGCCATCTAAGGATGCAGTTTTGGTAAGGCCAGTTACTGCATGCTTTGAAGCTGTGTAGGCAGATGAGTTTGGCCGGGGAGTGTGAGCTGAGATAGATCCATTGTTAATAATTCTGCCACCCATTGGTTTTTGACTTTTCATAAGTGCAAATGCTTGTTGGGTGCAGTAAAAAACACCA
>Ga0082207_1000702_pt1 | contig 18335 bp, 15 predicted proteins | sample LakMenEpi10Aug09_FD_71540 | JGI IMG/M metagenome (GOLD analysis project Ga0082207, IMG submission 71540)
TTTCTTGAAACCAAAAAAAAGAAAGAAAAAATGCAAAAATTATATATATACACAAAAGATTGATGTATAGATTATTAAGTTTATTTAAAGAATGAACTACACTCTTATTGATAAAATCATGATCTTCATAACTAATTAGTTTTTGTTCTGACCACTTTACTGCCTTCTCTAAATCTTGACCTTTCAAAAGTTTAGAATTATCTGTTTTTCCTGAATGTAACCAAGCTTGTAACTTATGAGCAGGGTAAAGGCGTAGACATTTTAAGTTATCGTTAACCCAATCAATATTAAAAATAATTTTATAAATTTTATTAGCTACTTTTAACTGTTGATTGATTTTAACTACTAATCCTGAAATTTGTAATTCCATGTTATCAGGGCTACCATTATATTCTATAGCTCCTTTTTCTAAAATATATTTATAAATTCCAAGCATTTTACTGGCATATTTTTCATGCTTAATAATTCGGTATTCAATCGTAAAAAAATGCTTCTTTTCTGAATCTTTGTTTTCCCAAGTTTGAATAATTTTTTCTTTAATTAGGTTTTCTATGATTTCTTTTTCTTCTTTATTATAAATATAAATATCTGATTCATTAATAATTTTACAAACTGTTTGAGTTAAAAATGGTTGTCCCCCTGTCCAAAATAAAATTTGTCTCAGAACTTGTTGTGGATTATCGGCTTTATCCTTTAATCCTTCAGCCAGTGGTAGGACTTCATGTTCTTCAAATCCTCTTAGTTCAATAGCATGACCAATATTGAAAGGTGTTTTAAGTGAATTTTTCATTAAATCTGAAGGAGTTGCTACCCCAAAAAGTGCAAAACTAAGACGCTGAAATTCAGAATTTTTAGAACGTTCATTGTAACAAAATCGAATTAAAGCAAAAAAATCATCCACTGAAAAAGGTAAACTCAGAACAGAATCTATTTCATCAACAAAAATAAATATTTTTTCTAGGGGATATTCTACTAATAATACTTCTTTTAAAAAGATACTTAATCGCTGAACTAATGGTAAATCATCTTTTTCGTGCCACCATGCTTTTAAATTAATTTTTTTTGAAAGCTGAAAAGCACTAATTAAAGAGCTAATTAATCCTTTGTACCACTGATTTTGTGTAACATCGTCACTGCCAAGCTCACTTAAATCTAAAGCACCACAAATCATTTTTTCATCTTGTAGTCTTTGCATCGTGCGAACACATAAGCTTGACTTTCCCATTTGTCGTGAATTTAGCACATAACAAAAGTCACCTTGCTTTAATTTTTCATAAAGTTCTTGATCAGCTTGTCGTACAACATAAGTCGGTGAATCTGGAGGTAAACTACCACCATCTTGATATTTATAAAGCGAGTTATTTTGAGTATTCATGCTTCTACCCCCAAGCGATCACAAAAATATTCGACATATAGTTTGCAACTCGGTAAAACTGCATTTCCTTTAGGTTTTACCAATCCTAAACTTTCCAGCTTAAAAGCTTCCTTGCGTTCTAATTTTACAGGTTGATTTGCTGTAATCACTTGTTTCATGGCTTGACCAAGTTCTGGATAAGTAGTTAGATTCTCTAAATATTCTATAAGATGAGAGCGATAAATACCTGATTCAGTAGCAGCATCTTTCAACACTTCTTCTAAGGTTATATTTTTTAATACTAGGTGATAGAATGCCAATCGTATTAAATAGGGATGCCCGCCTGTAAAATCTATAAGTTTTTTTATTTCCTCCTCTGTTATAGCTTTTAATCCATGACGTTGAGCTAAATCTTGGACTTCATTGAAGTTAAATTCTGGCATTTCTACTAGCACACCAACATTAAATGGAGATCGATTGCGATCAAAATCAATATAGGGTTCTGTAGAATAAACTAAAATTAAACGTAGCTTTTTCCAAATAGGTCGTTTATTACTGTATTCATGAAAAATTCGTAGCAAATCAAAAAAATCTTGAGCTATTTTTGGACAAAGAAAAATTTGATCAAAATTATCAATGCTTATAACTAATGGTTTATCTATTACATCTAAAACATAATTCTCGAAGTAATTTCTACAATTGGTCTTAATAGGTAAATCTTCATCCCAATATTCTGCTAAATGGTTATGGATTTCCATTTCTTGAGTAACACTGATACAAAACCAGCGCAAAAATTTTTCTAAATTATTAAATATTTCTTGATCAGGTTCTAGTAAATTTAAACAAGCAAAATAATTTTCTTTTTGTTTAACTTTATTTAATATTCTATCTAAAAATGATGTTTTACCCATTTTTTTAGGTGCTTTGATCCGAATTAATGCTCCTGGTTGTTCAATTTCTTGATAACAAATCGTTTCAATTGGAGGACGTTCTATATAAAAAGGAGAGTCTAAGGAAACAACCCCTTCTGGATGGTCTAGTTTCATCTCTGGTAAAGTTCCGTTAAGATACTTAGCAATGATTTCAGGATTTACATATTCAGGCTTATACTTAGCAAATAATTCCACCAAATCATTCCGAAGACGTTCATGTTCATTCTTTTCGTTTTTAATCCCAAATATATTGCAGGCTTTTGCAATGTGCTTTCGGATGGTAGATGAATGAACATCTCGTGTTTCCGCAATCGTTGTATCTGAATCTCCTGCAAAAAAAGGCTTTAGTGCCTGTTTGTTCTTAGGAGTCAGTTTTTCGTATGCCGTATCGAATTCTTCTTTATTCATATTCTAAGTTTAGCAAAAATCCTATAAGTCTTAGTTTTGGGAATTTTTTTTCACAAATCCATTATATACAGAGTTGCTTGTGAAAGTATGAGAATTTTTAGACTCATTTGCAAGTTTGAAAAAAATATATTTTATGCTGAAAACGTAATCAGAAATTTCTTATTAGGAGAAATTAACTATGTCGGCTTATAACTCCCTCAATAATCAAAATTTTATTCAACGCCAAGCCCATTCTCTTGATTTGCGTAGCTTGTCACAACTTGACACCCGTTTAGCTCACTGTCAAAACTGCTATGCAATTCACCCCAGCTTACAACGAAACCAACATAAACAAATTTTCTGCCCAACTTGTGGAATTCAATATATTGTCAATATTCCTGAACCTGCAAAAGTAATTCAAGCTTATTTCCGAGATAAAAATCTCTACTTTAATGATAATGACCTTGATATTGAGCAATATAAAAAATTAGGAGCGATCGCACAACGCCTTAATACTGACCCCAATTATCCCCTCATTGCAGCTTTATTCAAAGCAATGAATCTGGCTAAAAAGTTTATCCATTTTACCAGCCTTGGGATTAGTCATCAATTTCTAGGCGCATTAAAAACAGTATCTCAAGGGATTCCAGTTAAAGGTATTGTTTCGCTAACCTCTCATCAAACCTATCAATTAGACGAATTATCTGAATACACCCATGAAAGCCCAAATTTAGATATTAAACCGATGTGTGAAACTATTTTTAATTGGGATAGAATTCCCCATCAAAAACTAATTGTTGTCGATGGATTAATTGCCTTTAAAGGCAGTGCAAATCTGACCCTGACAGCTTGGCGAAAAGCCGAAAAAAATTTAGAAGAAATTGAAGTGATCACCAATATGGATGAAGTGATTTATCTCCATAATCGCTATTTTTCACCCGTTTGGGCTGATTTTAGTTCCGATGAAAAAGCCATTATTATTGATCACGATAACCTTGAGGATATGGCAGCTTAAAAAACATCAATTCCTGTAGGGGTAACGCGCACATAGATGGAATCCCCGCCCGTTTTACGGCGGGGCGGCGGATGTCAACGACAACCTAGCACCGCTTTTGGATAAGCAATTCGTTTGTGATTAACTTGTTCCCAAACTCGCACAAATATTTCGGCGATTTTTGCCATTTCTGCCCGGGTTAAACCCGAATCAATTAATTGATTATCTTGCCATCGAGCCTTTAATATTTTATTAACCATATTTAATGCTTCTTCGTGGGTGGCATCCTTAAGCGATCGCAATGCCGCCTCACAGGAATCTGCTAACATCACAATTCCCGTTTCTTTAGATTGGGGAATCGGCCCATCATAGCGAAAATCATCTTCTCGGACTTCCAATTCAGGATTTTCTTGAGCCAGTTGTTGGGCTTGATAATAGAAATAGGCAATCTGCATATTTCCTTGATGTTCAGGAATAAACGCTTGAATTGCTTTGGGTAAACGGTATTTTTTCGCCATTACTAACCCCTCACCAACGTGCTTTTTAATAATTTTGGCACTTTTCCAAGGGTCATCAATCGTATCATGTTTATTCGTTCCCCCCATTTGATTTTCAATAAATCCTAAAGGGTCGTGCATTTTTCCAATATCATGATATAAAGTTCCCGTTCTGACTAATTCCACATTACAGCCCAATTCTTGAGCGGCGGCTTCGGCTAAAGTTGCCACAAACATCGTATGTTGAAAAGTTCCGGGTGCGACGGTCGCCAATTTTTTTAATAACGGTCGATTGGGATTTGCTAACTCAGCTAATCGAATCGGAGTAATTAAATCAAATAGATGTTCTAAATAGGGACTTAACCCCAGGGCGACAATACTCCAAGCCACTCCTTCTAATACTTGTAATCCTACAACCTTGAGCAGAACATACCAAATTGATCCGGCCGTTGCACTCGCCATTAAATTAAAAATTAAGTAAACAGCACCTTGAGCAATTCCCACCTCTAATCCTAGTAATGCTAATTCTTCTCGACTCCGAGATTGCCCTGCCAAAAGACTCCCAACTAATCCTCCCACGGCACTAGCCAGTAAATGAAAACTATCAATTTCCATTCCAATTGGTAATAAAATTGAAAGTAGACCCACAACCGTTACTCCCACGGCCGAGCCATAAAAACTGCCCACCAATAACCCCACCGCAGGTAAATTAATCAGAGGTAATTTCAACAAAATAATAATCGGCGTACTCAGGGTTAGCAATAATAATAAAAGCCGATCTCGACGACGTAAACCTCGATGAAATTTCCATTCAACCAATAAAACAATTCCAACTCCGGCACTAACTAACCCCACTAACTTGATTAATCCTTTTGAATTAATTCCCCGTTCACTCAAACCAAAATAATCCAGTAAGACAAAATCCCGTTGAGTAATTTTTTGTCCTCTATTAACAATAACTTCTCCCTTATTAATATTGACTAAAACTGGTTCAATTTTTTGTGCAACTAACTCTGCTCGACGACGGGTGGCCTCGGGATCTTTAACTAAATTTGCTTTTAAAACTTGATTTAACAAATCCGTAGCAAATAATTGAGTTTCTAAAGGAATCGTATATTTAACATGGACTTCAATGGCTTTTTTCAGGATTTCATCGGGTACACCAGGAGCAATCCCCTGGGCTAACATCTCTTGAGTAATTTGAGTAATTCCTGTTTGGGTTTGCAACCAAATTTGATCAGACCAGCCAAAGATAGACTCACTATAAAAGATTGTTTGATCAATAGAGGATTTCTGGGAAAAGGAATTCAATGATGCGGCATATCGCCAACGGGCTTGGGTGACATCGGACAATAATTGTGAAAATTCAACCGGGGTGGTGCGCTGACGGTAAGCCTGTAATTGTCTGAGGGTGTGTTGGCGAATTTCGACTAAGTTGGCTTCTTGCCAATCGGTAAATTTGGTCGGGTTTTTTTTATTAGGGGTTTTTGATGGGGTAGTTGAGGGAATTTGGACAATCACCTGTTCAACTTGGGCGATTAAATCTTGCCATTCTCGTTCTGGAACCCCGCGCAGGTAACTCTGAACTTCCGTCGATAAAATTCCCGTATTCACAAAAGGAAAAGGTTCGGCGATATTGCGGATAGATGCCCCCTGGGCTAATACCTTTTGAATGGTTTGCTCGATATCTTGATTGACGGCATTGTCAATCACTAAAACCGGAATCGCACCAATTTCAGCCGCTTTGCGCTTTTCATCGGTGGTTTTCAGGTCAGGAACATTGGCATCCGAGGGGGCGTTAATGGTTTCCTGGGCAATACGACCGACATCTAATTTGGGTTGGTTGTAAAATCGAACCCCGATAACGCTAGTTAAGGAAACTACACTTACCAAGAAAAAGATTGGACTCGTTAGAGAACTCAATTTTTTTTTGACTTTTCGGGGTTTAGGATTGGATAACAATGAAGGGTTGGAACCGGATAGTTTTGTGGGTGAAGGCTGTATAGGAGGCGAGGCGGAATGGGCGCGGCTACAAAGCCGTTCAATCTGTTGCGTCAGAGTAGGTCGCGTATTCATCTGCTTGGAAACTAGATCAAGGGGTTGAGCAGCCGTTTGAATTTAATTGTATAGTATTGTTTTGAGTTTTTAAGAAAAGCCAATGACCATTGGTTGTAAAGGGCGATATACCCCTGACCAAAGGGCAAACAGACCCTGAGATAACTGTAGCAGTTCTCCCTGAGTGGGGTTGGGTTTTACAGGATTATTTTCGATTTCTGGATGAGTTAAGGGCCAAATAGAGGGGTATTGAAACTCCAAACGCCATTTTACCGGAATTGCGATGTAGCCTTGATAGGCACCGGATAAAGCCCCACTAATGGCTGCTGTGATTTCAGGGTGATATCGGGTTTGTAGCGATCGCAAAACCGTTAAGGAATAGTCTTCTGGGGTGCTGAGAAAACAATAGAAGCCCAGGGCCAAGGCCGTCCAATTTTCAGGATCGAAATGATTTGGAACAGTCGCTTGAGGAGAATAACTGAGTTTTGAGGTTTGGGTCAGTTGATGAACGGCCGTTTCTAAACTGGCTTTTTGCTGTAATAGGGTTTGAACTTGTTCTAATTTAGCCGTTAAAGCGGATTCGGTCGGTAACAGCTTTAATAAATTGGGAATTAGTTGATCGAGTTCTGGATTTTGAGTTAGGATCTCGGCGATCGCGGTCGCCATGACCAAAACCCCATCCCAAATACTAGCCACCTGTTCCGGGCTATTTGATCTTAACTGTTTTAAGTAGATCAAATTATCGTGAAAAAATAGGGCCAGTGGGAAGCCAACAATAGCCGCCTCACTCCCTGAATTTAACCCCTGTGGGCATGGTATCGAGGGTTTTTGAGAAATTTCCAATTTTCGAGGTTCTTCCCTCTGGTTCGCCACTAATGCCCAGTAATCAATCGGATTAAATCCTTGATATTTGATTAAGCTTTGAGCGAGTTGGGGAATCAGTTCCCCCCAATTTAGGGAACAACCAGGAGATAGGTTTTCAGACCTGGGTTTAATTTGGCCTAACCGATAACCGAGGACTGTGCCTAGAAAGGCCCCTTGAAATTGGCTAGATAGTGAATATTGGTTCATGGAGAGGATTCTAACGGTTTTTGCCCCTGCAAATGATGAACCAAAGCCTGTAGTCCCAAGCGGTAACTTTCTGCTCCAAATCCACTAATTTGTCCAATCGCCACTGCTGCAATAAAAGAATGATGCCGGAATGGTTCTCGACGGTAAATATTGCTTAGATGTACCTCAACGGTAGGAATCCCAACTCCTGAGATCGCATCTCGCAGGGCAATACTGGTGTGAGTATAGGCTCCGGCATTAATTAGCAAGCCTTGGTGTTGCCCAAATGCGGAGTGTATTGCATCCACCAAAACCCCTTCGTGGTTAGACTGGATGATTGAGAGTTTAACAGAGAGTAACTGAGCCTCCTGTTCCAACAGTCGATTGATTCCTTCTAACGTTGTTTTCCCGTAAATTTCAGGTTCTCGCTGACCCAAGAGATTCAAATTGGGGCCATGCAATACTAAAAGACTTAGCAAAGGATTAACCTTAATCAAATGTTAAATTAACTACCTCCGACGGCGGGGCTCATCCACAGGTACAGGAATTGGCTCTGCTTCGGGTTGAGCCGCCGGGCCCAATAGGGCATCAATAAGCTCCCGCGCCCATTCTTTTAACTTTTCCAGTATTCTATCAATGTATTCCATTGAACAAAAAGCTCCTCGCTGTAAACTAGCTACGCAACTGGACTGGGGGTTAAGGTTAACCGAATGGTTAGCCCAATCACCGTATAACGCTCAAAACCAATGCTTGCTATGGGTTAGCAAGTTTTATCCTTAACGGATATCTGCTCTATATTTCCTATTCTATTATATTACTCCAATTCTGGCTTAAAATTTTATAAAAGTTTCTAAAATTTTAAGCACTTGGTAATAGGACATCCTAGAATAATCTCTTTAATTTAGGGGATTTTTACACCCCCAACCATCTCCTAGATCCATGGCATTTAGGATTAGTTGAAAATTGGTTTGATCGGGGTCGCTAATTCACAACTGCCTAACTCAAATAAACCTAGAGAGACACTGTACTAGCTCCATCTTACCAAATTTTTCAGTTATGGTTAGGTATTGAATTGAACAACACCACCCTCAGCATAACGAATCTTTACAAGTTTAGGCAATAGCTTGACAATTTCTTGTTTTCCCCAACCATTAACCTTTACCGAGAAGATGACGACGCAGAAGGTCAAGGGCCGTACTGCTGCTTACCCGCCGTATCCAGTCCCGACTCCGTTTTTCCCCAAAACGACATTCCAGACTCTCTACTGACCCCTGGGGCGTCGCTAAACCAATGTAAACCAGTCCGACGGGTTTGGTCGTAGTACCGCCTCCTGGCCCAGCAATTCCGGTAATACTTAAGCCCCAATTGGTTTGCAAGAGATTTTTGACACCGATGGCCATTTGTTCAGCGACGACCGCACTAACAGCCCCGTATTCCTCTAAATCATCGAGGTTGACATTGAGCAGAGAAGCCTTCACCCGATTATTATAGGCAATTACACCGCCGAGAAAATATTCAGAACTGCCGGGAATTTGGGTCAAGATGTGTCCTAAACCTCCTCCAGTGCAGGATTCAGCCACACTCAAGGTAGCTTGATGTTGTTGCAATAATTCCCCCACCACTGAAGCCAAAGTTTGATCATTGGCCCCATAACAATCGAGTCCAGCAATTTCTCGCAGTTGGGTTTCAATGGGGGTAATTAATTGTTGGGCAATTTCTGGAGAGTCGGCCCGGGCAGAAATTCTTAATTTCACTTCTCCATGATTAGCATAGGGAGCAACGGTGGGATTTTTTAGATATAGGAAATCAGCAACTTTTTCGGCTAAAGTGGATTCGGCTATGCCCCAAAATTTTAGGGTACAACTTTGAATAATTCCTTGACACCAATTGTTATTTTTTAGATAGGGAATTGCCACATCTGACCACATTTGATAAAGTTCTGCGGGAACCCCTGGAAAGGTTAAAATTGTTAATCCATCTCCCCTGGGTTTCCAGATAATTCCCGGTGCAGTTCCGGTTAAGTTTGCAAGGATTTCTGCCCCTTGAGGAATTAAGGCTTGTTTACGATTACTCGCCGACATCACCCGTCCCCGTTGATTAAATTTTTGAGTGATATCTTCAATAATTTCCGGTCTTTCTATCAGGGGAAATCCAAAAAAATCAGCGATGGTTTCAACGGTTAAATCATCGGGAGTCGGCCCCAAACCCCCGGTAAAAATCAATAATTGAGAGCGTTCAGATGCGATCGCAATTACTTTTTTTAGGCGTTCTCGATTATCTCCAACTACACTTTGATAATAATGGGGAATGCCTAATTGAGCTAATTGTTGTCCCAAAAACTGAGCATTGCTATTGAGAATATCACCCAAAAGCAGTTCCGTACCGACACAAATAATTTCAGCAACCATAAGCTCAAGATAAGATAGATTTTGACATCCGCCCCGCAGTAAACGGGCAGGGATTCCATCTATTTTAGCAGGTTAACCCTTCGACCGTTCGACTGGCTCACGGCTCAGGAGATAGCTGCTGAAATTCTGGTGGGATAATATAATTTTTGAAGAAAAATTACCTCCAGAATGAATAGTTAACGTAATAATTTTATGCTCAATTAAATGGGTTTGATTCAGAGGTTTTTCGGTTCCTGAGTTCACGGGATAAGCTGGAAAACAAGCCCCACTGATACTTAAACGTAAACAATGGTTTTGAGGAATTTTAATACAAGTAGGCTGCAATTTAATTTGATAAGAATTTATATTTTTATCTTGACTAAAATCATTATTTGTGTTAAGATTAATGGTAGTAATTCGTTGATAACCTTGACTAAAATTATAAACACTGCCATCGGGTTTAACTTCTGATAAAACCGCAGATAAATCAAACGTTGGCTGGTCTGCTGTACAATAAATTTCTACCGCTAAATCCCCGGCTAAATGTAAATCTTGACTCAAGGGTTCCGAGGTATAAGTAACAATATCACTGCGACAATCTAAGCTAGAACGGTCAAAAGAACCCGTGGGATACATGGCATGACCTCCCAGGGCGGGAACCGGACGCCAAGGGTCATGAACAAAGATATCTTCTTGAGAATTTTCAGGACAATTTGGCGTTAAAATTCCGGCATCTTCTCGTAAATTTGCTAGTCCATTTGTGGATAAATAATAAATCTGGGAAGGTGATGACGGCCATTGTTGAAATTGTCGCCATTCTTGACTTCCCATCTCAAATAAACAAACCTGATTTTGATTAAAAATTGGGTTTTCTTTTGCTTTTAAAAAAGTATCAAACCATTGAATTTGCAGGTTATCAATAAAGCTGGATGCGGTTAACCCATAATTCACAGACCCGACCTTTCTCCCCCAGGGAAGATGCGCCCAGGGGCCAACAATTAAATATTGGGGGGAGGAGCTACGCTTGACCATTTCTTGATAAAAATTAATTGTTCCTCTTAAATAGGTATCAAACCATCCCCCAATATGCAGCATCGGTAAGTCTAAATTATCTAATTTTGGCGATAGATTTTGCCAATATTCATCGGGTTGATTATGGGCTAACCATTGGTGATAAAATGAATTTGAATCATGGATTTTTAACGCTTCTGGACTAGCAGGAATGGGATCAAAAAAGGGTAAATTTCGAGAGGCTTGATACAGAGAATTATAGGCGGTTTTATCCCCTTTTAATCGGGCTGTTTCGGCGGCAATTTGAATCGCCCATCCTAAGTTAGCATATAAACAAAAAGCCCCTCCTTCATAGGCCCAATCTCTATATAAATCATAACTCATCATCGCCGGACAGATAGTTTTTAATGCTTTCGGGCGGCTAGAAGCGGCATAAACTTGAGTTAATCCTTGATAGGAAAATCCATACATTCCCACCTGACCGTTACTATGGGGAAGATTTGCGACCCAATTAATAGTATCTAAGCCGTCCTCTATTTCATTAGTAAAAAGTTGGAATTTACCTTCCGAGGTTCCCCGTCCTCTCACATCTTGAATTACTACAATATAGCCCTGTTGAGCATACCATTTTGGATGGGCATAAACAACGGTAGATGCGATCGCTCTCCCATAGGGTTGTCGCATTAATAAAACGGGTAATTTTTCCTCTATATCAGGTCGATAAATGTCCGCATCCAGTCTAATTCCATCCCTGGTAATTAGAGAAGTTGTTTCTTTAATAATCATTTTTTTAAGTTATAGTAGGGAACAGGGAGGAGGATGTGTAATTAATTTTGTTTAGGTACTTAGCAATATTTTTAACTCCTAATCTCTACTTAGAGTCCAAAATTGGGGTTTATGGTTCACAAAAATAGAGGGTATTTAGGTGCTAATTAATTCTGAAGGTAAGACTTGATTGAGTTTTCCGCTTCGATATCCCTCCAGGTCTAAAGTAACATAAATAAACCCAAATTCTTGGAAGGTTTTCACTAATTTAGGCAGTTCAATAATTAATACAAAGTCTTTAATTTCTTCTGGAGATAATTCGATGCGGGCCGTATCTCCTTCTGAACGAACTCGTAGATTTTTCCAGCCTAATTTTTTTAAATACACTTCGGCTCTACCAACCCGTTGTAATTTAGAAATTGTGATTTCTTCTCCATAGGGAAATCTGGAACTTAAACAGGGTTGAGCGGGTTTATCCCAAGCTTTTAAACCGAGATATTTAGAAATTTCTCGGACTTCAGTTTTGCTAATCCCTAATTCCGCTAAAGGTGAACGGACTCCCCGTTCTTTTGCTGCTTTAATTCCTGGGCGATAGTCGAGTAAATCATCACTATTCACTCCATCAATAATATAGGGATAACCCCAGCTTTGAGCCAGGGGTTTTAGAGTATCATGGAGTTCACTTTTGCAAAAATAGCAGCGATTAACTGGGTTTGATGTATAATTAGAATTAGCCATTTCTTGGGTTTGAATTTCTTGGTGTTGAATCCCAATTTCGGCGGCTTGAATTCGAGCATCTTCTAAGTCTTCGGGTAATAGGGAGGGAGAAACGGCGGTTACGGCTAAAGATTGATCTCCTAATACATCATAGGCAATTTTAGCGACTAGGGTACTATCTATTCCTCCAGAATAAGCGATTAACGCCCGTTCCATTTCTTGAAATAGGGCTTGGAGTTGTTGTAATTTTTCTGTGATGATCATAGTTGAGATGAAACCTATTTTTATAATTTAACTAAAATTCTCTCTGCCAAAAAACTGCAATGGACAGGGATAATATAAGAACCATATAAATGATAGCATAAATTCCATTAGTTATTAACACTGAAGATGGGGGTAAGTAACCATAAACAGCCTCATTTTTCAAATCCAATCTTGCTAAATCGGGTAAGATCATATAGGTGACTTTCATCATTTGTTCTAAGGTGGGGTTTTCGCTAATTTTTCCTAATGCGAGTAAGTCACGACTGAGACTTCCCATCGCATAAACACCTAGGGTTAATAAACTCGCGAGGAGGGAACTGGTAAATACTCCTAATAAAATACCGACCGCCGCCACTAAAGATAATTGTAGCCACATAAATATAAAAGCAATACTTAGGGAGGTGAAGGGGTAGGGAATTTTATTGAAACTGAGAATGCCAAAAAATAGCAGGGTCATCACCAAGATTAAAACTGCAATAAAAGCCGAGATACCAAAATGTTTTCCGATAATTAATTCCGCCGGACTGACGGGTTTAGAAACCAGGAGATAAACGGTTTTTTTATCAATTTCTTTGTTAATCAGATTAGCACTCACAAAAACTGTAATCAGTAAGCCCAATAAACTAATCATGGCGATACCAAAATCTAGGGTTATTTTGTTTTCTAACCCGGCGGAAACTTCAGGAAGTAAACGAATAGAACCCATCAAAAACACAGCAAAAATGCCAATAATATAGAGAATGCGGTCACGAACGACTTCTAAGAAAACGTTACTGGCAATAGTAAAAATTCGGCTGAAATTCATCTTGATTTCCAGATTATTATTGTGATCAGGTTTGACATAAAATAAGCAATATCCTTATTCCTGTTTCATTCCCAGAAATAAATAGGATTGAAACTCTGGGTTGATTTTAGCAGAATCCGGCTGCAAAGTCTCTGGTGTAGGAAGAATATCTGGAACTTTTCTTACCCAATTTTCCACGCGCAAAGAAAATTCTATCCAACAGTAAATATTAATGTGAATTAGGAAAACAATAATAAACCCCATACGAACTAAAGGCGGGGGAGAATGAATTTTAAATTTATCTTTAATAAATTCCAGAATAAAGATTAAACAAGCTGCGATGATTGGCCAAGATTTTAAGGCAAAATTAGGTTGATTTATTTCTGTATTTTGATATATGATTAGACATAGTAAGAATGAAGTAATCCAAGGACTTAAAGAAATATTTCCCATTATAAATGGAGGTTCATTCGTTCGGATACTAATAGCAACAGTTAGCATTAATAAACTTAGAAATACCAAACCATTTCTAGTATCTTCATTGTTAATTACAAAAAAAGATGCCATCCAAATAGCAATACCAATCAATATAAACGTTCTCCAGTCTAAGGGATGAGAGGGTTTAATAATATTTAAAAAATTAATTAGTTTTTTCATTTTATTTTAAAATTAATAATGTAAATGCTAACCCTAAAAACAGAGAATAACTGAAAGTATGTGCTAGTAATATTACTCTAAAATCCTTATATTTTTCTGACATTTGAATCTGGTCTTCTGAATTTCCTGAAAATACTTTACTAATTTTAGTAAAGTCTGTACTTGATAAAAACCGGAGGGTTTCAAAGCCTATCCATTTAATTAATAGTAAGAAAGTAAAATTAAAAACCGTTAATAAAAAAATAACGAAGGAGGTTGTATCAAGCTGTTCTACCAATAAATAATTAATTAATTGTGTTCGAGCTTTCAATGGTAATATTGCTTCTGCATTTACAACAATCATCCATTCACAGGCACTTGCTAATAAATTGAGAGCCATGGTATATTGTACACTCAATTTTGGGGAGATATTGAAACTTTTTTTGAAAATCCAGGCTTCAATAGTAATAGACATTAAAAGCCGAATAATTCTTAATAAAATAACTCTTAATATAGTCCTGACTGGCATATATAGTAGGGAGATTAGGTAAGAGGCAAGAGACAAAAAGCAATAGGGATGAAAACCAGATTATATTTTTAAGCATACTCTGATTTTAACGGATTAGAAACCATTTGAGGATCACCAAGCCCCTAAGCTAATTTTAATCACGGGGGATTTCCCTGTTCCGTTCCCTGTGCTATCTGAATATCCATTTGAGTTTCAATTTTTTGTGCTACAATTCACCCTAAAATCAACAGTTAACTGATAACTGATATATGAATCATCCCATTCCCACAAGCCCCCAAGAAATGATGGCTCTGCGACAACAACCTGTTACTGATGATTTAGTCGTAACGGCGTTGGCAGGAGTCGTAAAAATTGCGCGTTCTCGTCAACAATCTTTAGAAGATCTTAAGGCTGAGGTTTTAGCCGATGATAGTCTACTCAATCGAGAACAGCGAGTCTGGTTAAGTGAATTAGTCACCCATGCTTGGCAATCTTTACCCTAGGAAAAAATTTAGGATTTTTAGAAAAATAGAGCATAGCAAATGATTATTACCATTGAGGATGGGAGAAAAGCAGAGTTTCTGCGGCTTCTGCATCCAAAGGTTGAGCGAATAGATAACCCTGAGCTAATTCGCAACCTAAAAACCTCAGAAGGGATAATTGTTCTGGTGTCTCAATGCCCTCAGCTACAACACTCATTCCTAAATGATGGGCGAGATTGAGAATGGCTTGAACCACTTCTAAATTTTTTCCAATCAAATCTAAGTTACTAATAAAAGAGCGGTCAATTTTAATAATATCTAAAGGAAATCGGTGTAAATAACTTAAGGAAGAATATCCCGTCCCAAAGTCATCTAAACTTAACTGAATGTTGCGCTTTTTGAGTTGTTCAAATAGCTGTGATGCTAATTCAGAATTATCCATAATGGCACTTTCTGTAATTTCTAATTTTAGATTTTTGCTATCTAATTTTAAATTCTCAAGAACTTGATCAATTTGTTCAATTAAATTGGGTTGAGAGAACTGTTTAACAGATAAATTAACACTCATCGTAACATCAAAAACTTCCCCTCGTTGGGCTGATTTTTCTTGCCATTGTTTCAGTTGACGACAGGAGTTTTCTAACACCCAAAATCCCAAGGGAACAATTAAACCGGTGGCTTCAGCAATAGGAATAAAATGATCTGGTGGAACTAAGCCCCGTTGGGGATGTCTCCAACGAACTAAGGCTTCAAAACTACTAATTATTCCCGTTGATAAACAAACAATTGGTTGATAGTAAACAATAAATTCTTGACGTTCAATCGCACGTCGGAGGTCATTTTCTAACTGTAAACGAGTTAAAGCGCGGGTGTGCATCTCTCGATTGAACACCTGATAACGGGCTTTTCCTAGAGTTTTAGCCTGATACATTGCCGTATCTGCATCCCTGAGCAAATATTCTGGCTGTTCGTAATCAGAATTTCCTAAAACAATCCCAATACTGGTATTAATAAAAACTTCATGTTCATGGAGTAAAAAAGGTTTAGTTAAAGCCTGTTGAATTGTTTCCGCTAATTGGGTAGCTTCATCAACGGATTCAATCTTTTCTAACAGGACAGTGAATTCATCCCCTTCAAATCGAGCCAAGGTATAATTAGGATTAATACAATTGCTTAATCTTCTCGCCACCGCCTTTAAAAGTTGATCTCCAGCTAAATGTCCCAAAGAATCATTAACAACTTTAAAATCATCACAATCGAGAAATAATACCGCAAATTGAGAGCTAGAACAGGTGTGGGTATAAGCCAAAACTGTCATCAATTGTTCCATAAAAAACACTCGATTCGGTAAACCCGTAAGTGCGTCATGGGATGCCATGTATAATAATCGTAAATTAGCTAGTTCTAGTTCCTCAGTGCGTTCTTTAACCCGTTGTTCCAGTTCGGTATTGAATTTTTTAATTTGTAATTTTGCCTCTTGTAAATTTAATTGATTTTTGATTCTAACTAAAACTTCTCGAATTTCAAAAGGTTTAGTAATATAGTCTAAACCTCCCACTTCAAAGGCTTGAATTTTATCAAAAACTTCATTTGATGCACTTAAAAAAATTACAGGAATATCTCGGGTGCGTTCGGAAGATTTTAACTTTTTGCAAACATCATATCCACTCATTTGAGGCATCCGAATATCTAATAAAATTAAATCCGGTGGGTCAGAAATCGCCACCATAATCGCAGATGAACCATTAATAACACAGCGAACATTATACCCCTGTTCTGTTAACATCGCTGACAAAAGATATAAATTATCGGGTGTATCATCAACAATCAAAATACTGTTGAGTGAGTGATTTGGTTGAGCGTCATTCATCAGAAAAGACTATAAATACAAGAAAAGATAGGTGGTAAGTGCTGGTTGAGTTAAGGTTTAGCGCAAAATTTCTTCAATCATCTGATTAGCTTGTCTACCATAGCTCCCTCCAAATAAGTTAAAATGATTTAGGATATGGTAAAGATTATAAATCATTTTACGACGCGCATAACCAGAATTTATCGGAAAAATCGTCTGATAACCTTGATAAAAACGGGGAGGAAACCCGCCAAATAATTCCGTCATAGCTAAATCAACTTCTCGATCTCCAAAATAAATAGCCGGATCAAAAATTACTGGTTCTCCTGCTGAAGAAATCGCCGCATTTCCTCCCCATAAATCTCCATGAACTAAGGAAGGTTTAGGAGTATAATTAGCTAATAACTCTGGGATTTTTTTTAGTAATTTTTCTTCCTGTTCAAAATAGCCTCCTCGCCGTTTAGCTAGTTTCAATTGATAGCCAATTCTATGTTCTTGCCAAAATTCTACCCAATTATTTGTCCAGGTATTGATTTGAGGTGTAGAACCAATTGTATTATTAATTTCCCAGCCAAAGTTTTCAAACCCAGGATAATTTTGTTCTGGTGTCCAGTCATGGAGTAAAGCTAAGTTTTTTCCCATTTCTTCCCAGGCTGAAGGATCATTTTTTCCATCTAAATTCAGCCATTCTAAGACTAAATAAGCGGAATTTCCCAACCCTCCCCAACAAATGACTTGAGGAACTCGAATAGTCTGGGTTTTCCCAATTTGTTGAACCCCTAAAGCCTCAGCTTCAAACATTCCCACTTGACTAATTTTATTCAGTTTAATAAAATAGTGACGGGAACCTTGGCTAATTTGATATCCTTGATTGATACATCCTCCACCGACGCCATGGCGATCGCAAATTTGAAACGGTTCTCCCGTAGCCTGTGTAATTTCTTGAGCAATTTCATCCCACATCATATCTGAGTTTTTTATTCTTCTAACTGATTATATCAAATTTTAAAAACTCAACTATAATTATTATATTTCAGCAAAAATCCCGATAAAAACGCTAAAATTAAGATATAGCAATCCTAAATAATTCAATTATGCACATTTTTGGACTGGGTAAAAAACTCAAAATGCCTTCAGCCTCCGACGCCCTACCCGGACGGAAACAAGCCATGTCCGTACCCGACAAACATTATGTCAATGGTAATCCCCTCAAACCTCCCTTTCCCCCAGGATTAGAAATGGCGGTATTTGGGATGGGTTGTTTTTGGGGTGCAGAACGCCGATTTTGGCAGCAGGAAGGGGTGTTTAGCACCTCCGTGGGCTACAGCGCCGGATTTACCCCTAACCCCACCTATGAAGAAGTTTGTAGCGGGCAAACGGGACATAATGAAGTCGTGTTAGTGGTTTATGATCCGAAAATTATTAGTTATGAACAATTGCTAAAAGTCTTTTGGGAAAGCCATAACCCGACCCAGGGAATGCGCCAGGGTAACGATGCTGGGACACAATACCGTTCAGGAATTTATGTTTATTCCGAGCAGCAACGGGAATTAGCAGAAGCCTCCCGGGACATATATCAAATCGCCCTGAAAAAAGGAGGTTATGAAACCATAACCACGGAAATTCTGCCAGCGCCGGAATTCTATTATGCCGAAAGTTATCA
>Ga0082207_1000703_pt1 | contig 18303 bp, 13 predicted proteins | sample LakMenEpi10Aug09_FD_71540 | JGI IMG/M metagenome (GOLD analysis project Ga0082207, IMG submission 71540)
TGGCTTTCTGGGGGTACCCCCGATTCCTTAAGGTATCCCTGATAGCGTCCGCGAACCGTCTGGGCAGCGAAGTCGCCACCGGACATCGGCCTCACGCTGTGAAGTACCTGGACTTTTTCATCCCGGATCATCGACGCGTCAAACCTTGGGGGTGGCTCCATCGCCGTCAGCATCAACAGTTGCAAGATGTGGTTTTGAAACATGTCGCGGAGGATCCCGGACTTGTCGTAATAATCTGCCCGGCTCCCTATCAAAACTTCTTCCGCGACCGTGATTTGGACATGGTTAATATAATTCCTGTTCCAAAGCGGTTCGAAGATGCTGTTTCCAAATCGCATCGCGAACAGGTTTTGGACCGTTTCTTTTCCGAGGTAATGGTCGATGCGGTAAACTTGTTCTTCGCTAAACACCTTGTGAACCTGGGCATTCAATTTTCGGGCTGTTTGCAGGTCTGTCCCGAAGGGCTTCTCGATAATGACCCTTCGTTGGCCGTTGCCGCCGTTAGCCAAACCGCTCGCCCCCAACTTCTCGATCGCCTCGGCGTAAAGCTGGGGCATTGTCGATAGGTAATAAACGCGATCGGCCCCTGATTCCGGCTCGACCGTCGCCAGGAATTCGCTGAGTACCTGAAAATCCTGAAGCTTCCCGATATCCCCAGGGACATAAAACAGGCGTTGGCTGAACTCGACCCACACCGCGTGGTCGAATCCCGACTCGGTGAACTTGACGGTCGATTCCAACAACGAGCCTCGCCAACCGGCATGATCAAACGGCTTTCGAGAAACGCCGACAACACGGAAGTCTTGCGGGAGACGTTTCTTCTTGTAAAGGCTGTACAGGGCAGGGATCAGCTTGCGACTCGTCAAGTCTCCCGAAGCGCCGAAGATGACGATCGTATGTGCCATGGGAAGGTCAAACCTTTACATTTGGTGCGAGGGTAGGTTTTGCCTACCGGTGAGATTTTTAACCACCAAGCCCTAATTTATCGTTTCGTTAGAGCCTCAACTACCGGCGGATGGGCCGGATATCGTCGTCTTTGGGGCGACTTCCATTGCCTCTTGGATCGCGAAGGTCTACACTTAGAACATCAGTAGTACCGGGGGCGATTTGGATTCGACCGGATTGCCGAAGCGTACGCTGCATGTCGTGGTTGGTCAGTTGGCCACGTTAAAAGCTGACTAAAAACTTTACATGCCGAAGAAACCTTCGCATTGGCCGCCTAAGAACAGGTAGCCCTGACTGAGGAAGGCCGCCGGAGCCGTCCGACTGTCAGCTGTAATTCCGGATGGTCCGCCGTCAAGTTCGAGACGCGGCGGGCGAGATTTGATTCGGGCTAGCAAGCCGGGGAGCGTGTCGAGCAGCGCCCCGGCAAGCGAAATCGACCCCGACCAGCAATGGTCTGGGTCAAAAACGCACGACTAAACATGTAGACGCGTCCGTGGAAGGATCGCGGGACGCGGGTTCAATTCCCGCCGCCTCCACTTAAGGCCAGCTTGCAGCGAAAGCAGTAAGTTGGCTTTTTTTATGGACTTCCTGCGGTTTGCTGTACGAAGTCAAGGCTTCCCAAATGACCTTTGGTCAGTTTGTGGTCAAAGGGCGGGTTGATTCGATCGAATCCGCGTTTGGGATCAGTGCTGGGAACTGACTTAATTAAACCCGGTCCGAACACGACACGAACCAGCAGGACCACTGTCAAACTTTGATCCATCTGACGAGAAATCATGAAAGTATTCGATTTCTCAGGCGGCACCGCATCTCGAAACACCAATAACCAGTTTGGTGTTCGACTCCTTTTCGACCAGCTAACTTTCAGCAGGTGCTGTTCGAGTTTTTTGGCATTAAGTGCTGGAGATGAATGCGATTGTACAATAGACGGCAACAAGAGACGGGGTTTCGGCGAAGGACGGTACACTCAACAATAACAGCGGAACGGCATCCGATCGCTCGTCGAGAGCGAATCATGAAGTTGAGTTGAAGATTATTCCCGCGCGAATGTAACATGCCCCCCGAGTCGACAGTCATCATTGCCGCCAATCCCAAATCGGGGGCCCGGAGCGGGTTGGGATCGGCGTCGGCGCTTCGCGACGCCCTCGAACGACGCGGCTATGTTGCGGAACTGTTTACGGATGTTGATGAGATGGCTAGACGGGCACAAGCCTCTCGACGCGAGGGGACGCTTCGTACAGTCGTTTCCGCAGGCGGTGACGGAACCGCCTCGTTGGTTCTGTCCAAGATACCCGCAGCAACTCCGCTAACGCTCTTCCCGCTCGGTTCAGAAAATCTGGCCGCTAAGTATTTCGGTATGACGAGTCGTGTCGATGAAACGGTCTTGAAAATTGATAGGCTCCGCACCGAACCGTTAGATCTATTCCTAGCAAATGGCAGATTGACATTGCTCGTTGCGAGCGTCGGGTTCGATGCCGAAGTGGTTCGGCAAGTTCACGAGAACCGTCAGTCGCATGTGACCCGGACCACGTATCACCGAGGGATCTTGAGGACTATGTTTCGGTACCGATGGCCCAGGTTCCAAGTCCGATTTCTTGGCCCCGATGGAGCCTGGGGTGAAGCGATCGAAGGGAATTGGGTATTCGCCTTCAATGTCCCTCGATATGCTGCAGGGATCCGTATCATCGAGTCGACTTCGATCTCAGACGGTCTGCTCGATGTCGGTTTGTTTCGTGGGGGCGGGCTTTGTCGAGGACTGCTGAATTACGCGATGGTGGTGGCGGGAGTTCATCATCGAGCACCCTCATGGCAGCGGTTCCAGACTTCGGGGCTTAGGGTCGAGTTGGCGAGTCCAAACGCACCTGCCGGGCAGCCAGCGGAAGATCGAAACGTCGCTTTTCAAATCGATGGAGATCCCGGTGGTTTTCTGCCGTTGGAGGTCATTTATTCAGGACGCAAAGCCATGATCGTTTCCGGGAACGAGTCATGAAGTGGCCGTGTGTGGCCGAGTCGCTTCACCCTTGTGAGGCCATGCATTAAGTCATGATTCCTTGCCCGGATTGCGGTCTCCTAGCGAGCGATCACAATGGTTTGCTCGCGTACCTGTTTAGGGCTGTTGTTCATGTGCTTCGTCACGATAAACAACATGGTTTGGATCACGGAATGAGGGTGTTCATCTTCATCCGATGAGCTTACTTCGCGATCAGCTTTAAGCCCTCCCGATCATTGGGGAGGGCTAATATCAATTTGCCGGTGTGTCGTTTCTCTTGGGTCATTCCGCCACGGGCGTCAAGGAATTGCCTGTCCCGGATCGGAACGATACCGAGGGAGCAGTCGAACCCGAATCGATCGACGCTCTTTACCGCGGCATTCTGTCTTCAACAAAACTGGCGGCGAGGCGGGGATCGATGCGGCGGCGGGGATGATGTGAGTAGGTACCTTCGCAAACAATTGGTCCAAGGTCGGCTGCGACCGGTTCGGCAGAGAGAACCATTGTTGCTGTTATCAGCATCAGCTAGAGGCGAAGCATGATGATCGGCTTGAGTGGATAGGTTATCGGTACTCGGTGATTCGGCGGGGACTGATTGGCGGCGGTCTATCAGTAGTTCATCCAGAGGCATTCGATCTTGGTCGGCTTCGTCTTTAGTGAGCTTGCCTTATTATCGATCTCGATCTCGACGCATCGCCATCCGTGCCGTTCGGCGGCACGCTGGTAGATCCGATGTGGGTAGCCGCTCAGTAGAAACTTCCCCTTCAAGTTACCGAGGGCGGTGAGTAAGTCTTCGTGTTGTTTGTCGTCCATTTCGAACGAATACGCATTTTTGACCGCTCGGGTTTCCGGTAGGTATGGAGGATCGCAGTAGAAAAAAGATTCCGGATCGTCTTCGCGTCGGATCAGTTGAATGGCATCTTCATTAAAGATAACCACCCGTTGCAGGCGTCCGTGCGCCTCGTCTAATCCCTCGATGGCCGATAGCCAAGAGGAGACCTGTTCGTTCATTCCTCTTCGCGTTCTGGTCCGAGACATCGTCGCGAAGACGCGTCCTAGACCCTGCCGCGATTGGCGGAAACGGACAAAAAAAGCGATCGCCCGTTCCAACGGATCTTCGGCCGACGAGTTCAACGCTTCGTCGAAGTGTGGTTTGGAGAAAGGGATCAGCGACAGGCGGAAGCGAAATTCCGGAAACGATTCGGCTGACTGCAACACCTTCCAAAAGTTGACCAGCTCCCCGTAGACGTCATTTACGACTTCCGAGTGGCCTTCGATTAGCGATGGCGGCTTGTTGAAAAGGACGGCACCGCCACCGAAAAACGGCTCGACATAGTGCGTATGCCTGGGCATGAGGTCGATGATTTTGCCAGCGAGGTATGATTTTCCCCCATGCCATTTGATCGGTGCGGACGCTTTACGAATGGTCATCGTGTTCCTCGCGTTGATCCCTATCTGTCGTGATATATTAGGATTATCGAATCGATGGCGCAAGTACCGAGGAACTTATCTCGCCGGTGGGTTAATAGGGTGCGGGTTGGTAAACTTTTGGCGCTGTGGCGGGCGGGCCCCGCCTTGGCCGACCGTCTGGCCGCTATTCCGTTGTCCCGTTTAAGAAGCCGGTTCGCGTCGTGGTTTCAGAAGGTTTCGCCTCACGAGTGAATGGTCTCGGAGTTGGCTACCGGTCGGCGAATGGTGAAATCCTTTTCAGTACTTCACGCCAACCCCGAAGGGGGGTCGTATGATTTTGCTTTTCTCAAGGGTTATCGGTCGAAAGTTCGTTCGACGGGCAAGACCGATCATCCTTTTCGTTGTGTGGGGCACGGACGCTGTCAATATCGGGTGGTTTTCGGCACCGATCGTTCGGGCGGAGGATTTCGCAGTCGCAAAAAGTCCATCCGAGTACGGTTTTGGCCTCAGCAAGGACGATGCGCAGAAAGGTTGGATTGCCCTCTTCGATGGCTTAAGCGGCTTCGGTTGGTCGGATGCCAAGGTCGAATCAGGCGTCCTGGATGCCGGCAAGACCTCCACCCGTTTCGTCAGTGGGTTGCTGCGAGGCGAGTCGACCGCTGCTGGTGAATTGTTATTTGGGGATCGAGTACTAAGCGTTCCTCAAGGGGAGTTTGAGATCGATGCCGTCTCGTCGTCGGCGACGCATTTGATCCTCAAGCCAGGCCTAAGATTGAAGCGAATAGCATTTCGCCCTTTGAAATTGCGACCCATCTTCGACGGGAAGTCGCTCGAAGGTTGGTCACGAATCAGGCACTCGGAATTGCCGAGCGAGCGGCAGGCGAAGTGGAGGATTGATGAACGTACGATTCGCGCTATTGGCGGCCCTGGGGCGATCGAATATCGCGAAAAGTACGATGATTTTTTTCTTCAGGTCGCTTTCCGGTGCCGGAAAGAATTGGTCAACGCTGGGGTTTTTTTTCGTGCGGTGCCCGGCGAGTTTCTGAACGGTTATGAGGCACAGGTATTCAACGCATGCGAAGCCGGAGACGCTGCTCGTCCCGTTCGTTTCAGTACCGGCGCGATCGACGACCGGCAGCTCGCGCGGCGTCTTGTTAGCCGCGACAACGAAATGACGGTGATGACCATCATCGCTGATGGCCGGCATTTGTCGACGTGGGTTAATGGTTATCAGGTGGTCGATTGGATCGACACGCGAGCCAACCATCCCAATCCGCGGATCGGCTGCAATGTCAATCAAGGGGTAATTCAGTTACAGGCTCATGACCAGCAGACGGACATTGAGTTTTTAGATGTCACTATCACTGACCTATTTTGAACGAGCAAACCTGGCGCACCTAATTCGATACCCCGGTGCGGCACGATGCGAGAGCCTTTGGGTACCAGTTTTTATGAGAGCTTTGACGTCGATCATTTTTCTGGTCGGTTGTTCTTTTTCGGTGGAGGCCACTGCGTTTGAATTACCGAGATCGGTTAGGGAATTGTGGGCAGATTTCGATCCGCGGCAGGAACCGCTCAACGTCGAAGTCATTCGCGAATGGAAGGACGGCGTGGGGGCCTTTCGACACGTGCGTTTTCTTGTGGGGCATTTTAAGGGTCAGCCCGCGAGGATGACTGCGATCTACGGGTTTCCTCATGGTGTGGCGGAGAAGGTCCCGGCCGTCATGCATATCCATGGCGGTGGCCAGAGGGGTTCTTTTTGTGAAGTGGCGATGCTTGTCGCGAGGGGTTACGCGGCACTCTCAGTAAATTGGGGTGGGTCGGGTGATGGCCGACCGCCACTCAATTCCGTTGAGGGTGCAGAGCAGGGGGATCCGAATACCGACTGGGGCGCGGTCGATCCGACGCAATTGAATGTCCAGGGATATTCGAGCTTGTTGCCCGGACCGAAACAATTGTTTGAGGATCGTGAACACCCGAAGAATAGTAATTGGTACTTGTTGACGGTCGGTTGTCGTCGAGGCCTAACATTCCTGGAACAACAGCCGGAGGTTGACCCACTTCGGTTGGGAGTTCACGGTTACTCGATGGGCGGGAATTTGGCGATTTATGTCGCTGGCACAGATCATCGTGTACGTGTGGCCGTTCCGGGTGTCGGTGGCCAAGGTTGGCGTTGGGAACGGCATCTTTTCGCCGACGGAGGGGAGGCCAAGCCAGAGAGCATCCGTGGGGATATCGAACTGTTTCGCGACACCCTGAGCTTTGAGAGTTATGCCCCGCTGATCCGTTGTCCGATTTTGCACCGCGGAGCAACCAATGATTTCCACGCTTGGATGGATGACGTCTATCGGACTAACTCATTGATTCCTGACCAACCCACGCTGTATTGCTTTACACCCCATTTCGACCACAGGCTATCTCATCAAGTTGCCGTCGCGATGCCGCTTTGGTTCGATCATTTCCTTAAAGGGGGCCCTCCATTACCCGCGACACCCGTCAGCCAACTGGTTGTTAAGACGTCCGATGGCGTCCCGGAGCTAAGGGTCTTTGCTGACGAAGTGTTGCCCGTCTCGCGATGTGAGATCTTTTACAGCATCGATCCGGACCCCCGAGCTAGGTTTTGGCGCGGTGGTAATGTGCAGCAACGAGATGGTTTTTTTGTTGCGAAGACACCTTTGCATGCATCGGATCGACCCCTATTTGCGTTCGCCAATCTCTATTTCCAGTTGCCGAGTCCGGTTTCGTTGGCCCCGTTGCCGGGGTATCAGGAACCGATCGACGAGTTATGCCTGAGCGGCATCTTGCATACTTGTTCGGCCGACTTACTTCAGCAATCTGGTGTTATTCCGACACTGGCGCGACAGTCCCTGATCGATGATTTTCGACAAGGAATGAGGGATTGGTACCTTATCAATCAGGATCATATCAGTCTGCGTCAAGCCTGGACCAGGAAATTGACGGATCCCGCTTGGCGAGGGGAGGGCAACGACACGCTAGCCCTTACCCTACGGGTGCCACGCACCAACGTTCTGCATCTTGTAGTTGTCGAAAATGAATGGCGTAGTTATCGCGGTCGCAGGAAGACATTTATCTGTTCTCGAGAGATACCAGGGAATGATCAGCAGCAGACGATCACTTTTAGGCCGGAAGATTTCAGCGGAGTCAATTCGACGGACGGCGAGTTGAAGTCATGGGACGAGATTGATTTGCTGGGTTTGTGCAATCATTTCGATGACGGAAAAAAAAGGGATGTGCGGATTTGGCAGGGGCCAGGTGCCGAATTTGTAAGATTGGCTTGGGAGCGTCGCTCAGCCCATACGGGACGACCGAAGCCACTACCGGACGATCGCTGATGCCGTTTCCATCTGATGGCAACTACAGGCCGTTTGTTTGAGGTAAGTGCGGATGAGGAACTGGTATTTATTTTTGGTTGTGGTCGTTTTCGAAGCCTACTTCCAAGGGACAACTCAAGCCCAGGCCCCGATCGAGCGGATCGATTGGTTAAAGGGACGTCTGCTTTATCCGGGTGTCGTCCTCATTCAGCGGCAAGAAGACCGCCCGCGGCCGATGCGGCTCCATCTGGTCCGCGTCGACTTGAGGACACCAGGATTACGGCTTTGGACGACGCCACGCCTGGAAAACTGGAAGGAGGGCGAAGCTGAGACGATTCGCGAGACCACTCGAGACTTTATTCGTCGGACTCGGAGCGGTCCGGCGCAGATCGTCTTGGCGGTAAACGCTAATAGTTTCTCGCCGTGGCCAGCCCCATGGAACGGAATGAATCCTGTTGATATCGGTGGATTGGCGGTCAATCGAGAGGTGGTCGTATCTCCACCTTTCAACAGCCCATCTTTTATCATTGATCATGCGGGCCAAGCCAGGATCCGATTCACCGAGCCGACATTTCCGACGGCCGGGATCGTATTTGCGGTAAGTGGAATGACGAGTTGTTTGATCGACGGCAAGCCCGTTGATTCCGGTTCTGATTTGCATCCCCGCACGGGGATTGGCCTATCCGTGGATGGTCGATACTTGGTCATCGCTGTTATCGATGGCAGAACCAGGTCAAGCCGAGGGGCGACTGTCCAGGAGCTCGGCTGTTGGTTGAAATCGGCCGGTGCTGATGACGGCATGAACATGGATGGCGGCGGTTCTTCGACCCTCGCGTGGTGGAATCCTGCTTCAAAACGGCCGGATAAGTGCGAGTTGATCAACTCTCCGGTTGGTAGTCGTTTGAGTTTTGAGTCGTCCTGGTCCGAGGCTTTTTACTTTCCGACCGAACGGACGGTGGGGAATAATTTGGGTATCTATTTCGAGGAGGAAAAACGCTAAGCCGCGTTCCGTCGGGCGGCTGAAAACGGCTGGTGGCTGAGACTTTTACTCGCTGGCGAGATCGGCCTTCGAATGCTTACACACCCAAAGCGACTAAGAGTGCACACGGATTCACTGAAACAAATCGTATTAATGCCATCACTCGCGATCTTGTTCGGGCTCTGCCCAAGTCGTGATTTGACCTTGGGAGTCGATATCGATGTGAATCAAATTCGCGCGACAGCAAACAGGGCAGTCCTCGACATAGTTTTGATGACTACCCTCGCTTAGGTCGAGAGGAATGACGATCTCTTCACCGCAGCCATCGCACAGATATGTCGTGTCTTGTTCCGTAAAACTCGGTACGGGATTCGGATTTGCGTCGACGGCATCGATCTGAGGAAGAAGCTTGCCGCTGGCTAGGAGGCGGCAGAGCCATTCGACAACGGCTAGAGTTTGCTCATCAGCTAATCGGTGGTCACTGCCAGTTTCGATTAAGGATTCGGAGGGTAACTCGCTGTTTCTGATAAGTTCCTCCGAGTCTTCGAAAGGGATGATGTCATCGTTTCGGCTGTGCAGGATGACGGAACCGGTCTTCAGTCTGTGCGATGTTCCCCATCGCTTCCAAGCGGGGCATAGGAGGATGAGGGGTACGGTTTGGGAGTCGATGTTCATCGCGATCGCCCCGCCTCGGGAAGATCCGACAATGACATCGGGGCGATGGGTTTGAAACTCTGATTGCGCCGTCAGGACAGCGATCTTGAAGTCATCGTCATCCAATCGCGGGTTGTAAACGGTGTGGCCACATGAGGCGAGATACGTCGGCTTGACACCACCGGGGACTGAGTGCCAGCCATGCAGGAAAAGGATTTTCATGTTGGGACAACGGGCTCAATCGATATCGGTCGCCGCAGGGATCGAAAGTCAAAGCGAGGGTCTGGATGAATGGCATGCGATAGCACAGTGAAAATCAATAGCGAGAATGTATCTCGGATTGCCTTGACGCCGAAACGGACGAACAGGCTATTCATCGCTTGTAAGCCGGAAAACTCGCGGATGTAAATGGTGCGTCAAAGGCAGTATCGGTTAGGCTGTCACGGGCTGGGATCCCCGCGATGAAGCAGTTGACGGTAACGAAAGCAAGTAATCAGATGGTCGTTGACCATACCGATGGCCTGCATGAAGGCATAGCAGATGGTGGTCCCTACGAATCTAAAGCCACGTTTTTTTAATTCCTTGCTAAGGCTATCAGAGATGGGTGATTTGCTTGGTACATCGGACTGTATTCTCCATTGATTTTGGACAGGAGCCCCATCCACGAATCGCCAGACGTATCGATCGAAACTTCCATATTCTTCTTGGATCCTCAGGAAGGCTCCTGCGTTGTCAATCGCCGAGACGACTTTAAGGCGGTTGCGGACGATCCCGGGGTCATCCAGCAGTTGATCGATTTTTCCGCCACCATAACGGGCGACGATCCGTGGATCAAATCCGTCAAAGGCTTGGCGATAGTGTTCACGTTTCTTCAGGATCGTTGACCAACTCAGACCGGCTTGTGCCCCTTCGAGGATTAGAAACTCGAACAGGGATCGATCATTATGCACGGGTGTGCCCCATTCATAGTCGTGATAGGCGACGTAATTCGCGTCATTGGTTCTCGCCCAGGGGCAGCGTTTGCTCATAGTCGGGCTCTGCGAGTATCCAAAAAGGGCCTAATTTCCCAGTTCGCTGGCTTGTAGCGTTTGACATCCTTCGGTGTCGAATGCACGAAATCCCTGGAGGATCGGTATACCGCTTCGCCGTAACCCGCTCGCGCCATGTCTGCAGTAGTCGAAAGGATTTGTGGTCAGCGGCTTGAAGGGGGGCCCTACCAAGTGCAAAATGCCGTGCGTTTATCAAATGATTTTGGCACTTTTCTTTCTACTGTCGAGGCTGCGATGCGATCGCGAATTCAATTGACTTTTCTTGCCGGCTGTCTTTCCCTTTTACCGTGGCCTTTTCGAGCGAGTGCAGAGACGGTCACCGACCCTAAGTTGGGTGGGATCGATTTCGCCTTACAGGGCGAATACAAGGGGAGAATTCAAGCCGGTGAATTCGATGAGGTTTGGGGTGCTCAGGTGATCGCCTTGGGGGGCGGAAAATTCGAATTGGTCGGTTACAAAGGGGGCCTGCCCGGTGACGGATGGTCGCGGGGCGATGAGATTCGCAAGCACTCGGGTGAGTTGGTCGCCGGTAAAGCTGCTGAGTTCAAGACGGAGATGGCCTTGCTCCGAGTCGAAGGTGGCAAGTTGGATGTGATCGTCGACGGTGATTCGGTGTCAAAACTTGATAAGGTCGAGCGAAAAAGCCCGACTTTGGGAATGCGGCCACCCGCCAACGCCAAGGTCCTATTCGATGGTTCATCGGTTGACCAGTGGGAGGCAGGTAGCTTGGTGAATGGCGATTTGTTGGGGGCGACAAACACGGCAAGCAAGTTGAAGCTTGGCGATCACACCTTGCACATCGAGTTCCGGACCCCATTTATGCCTGACGCTCGTGGGCAAGGGCGGGGAAATAGTGGCGTTTATTTGCAGGGCCGATACGAGTGCCAGGTTCTCGATTCGTTCGGTCTGGAGGGGAAGGATAACGAGTGTGGTGGGATTTATTCGATTGCCTCGCCGCAGCTTAATATGTGTCTACCGCCGCTGGCGTGGCAGACATATGACATCGACTTTACTGCCGCCCGCTATGAGGGAGATAAAAAAGTAAAGAACGCGCGGGTTACGATCCGACATAACGGGGTTGTGATTCATAATGATCTTGAGTTGACTCACGGAACCCCCGGTTACAAGCCTGAAGGCCCCGGCAAAGAGTCATTATTTCTGCAAGATCATGGTAATCCTGTTGTATTCCGCAACGTCTGGTTAGTCGAGAAGTAGAACGAATCTGGCGTTGGGGGGCATCGTTGATGCCGTCGTAGGAACTGAGAGACCATAAGCAACGGAACTGGCTTTAGGTATTTCCAAGTCGATGACCCAACATCTATTTAGGCCTGGTCCGAGTGAGGGCACGGTTACACGACCCGATGGGCACGTGATCAACGTGCCTGCGGGTTGGGCCCTACTTCCCCCGGGCGATGCCGCTCTTACACGGCGTGTCAAGGCGGCGGGCGAGCATTGGGTGATTCAGGAAGCGAGAGGGCGTAAGCTCTTTTCGAAAGGGGTTTACGCCCCCTCTGAAACGATCAGCGCGATTCGTTGTGAGTTGGGATTTGAGCGTTCGACCGAAAAGTTTACGAAACGCCGCGAGGCCGATCTTCGAAGAAGGGAACAGGTCCAGACTGACTACGTAGATGAATTCGCAAAAGCGGTCATTGATTATCTCGGTTTTGATAGTGTGCATCGAGATGTCGCGGTGTCTCTCGCCAGCCTAGTGACTGCTCATGCTACGCCTGTCGGGAGCGGTACAGTGGCGAGGACGAAGCGGATTCCTATCGAGCGTCGGGCGGAGGCCGCGGTAATTGCTTGGATGCGACACCAAACGACCGGATACGACGGGATGGTGATCCCGAGAATCAAGGGTAAACGGCGGGAGGTGAGGCGGATGCTCGCGCAGAGGTCAAAGGATTTGCTGAGGCGGTACCGCGATGGGGGGCATCCAGGATCGGATTGCCCCTTGAAGAAGGCGATTCAGGCTTCGGAAGGTCCTTAATGTTCGATTAGCGTGTCCGTACGAGAGAGAAACATAGACCTTGGGGGCCAACCGTTGGCTAGAGAAACAACAGCATTGATCCGCCTAGTCAATCAAAGAAGCTTTGATCAGCCGACCCGGGCACTCGGATCAACCCTACGCGGTTGGGAGAGTTTGACGATGCTGCGTGGTCGGTTCGATCGAGATTCGTTTCCGACGCGGAAATTAATGCCTCAGGGCTGTTGTCGTTGTCATCAGCTTGAGCAAGATTAAATACCTATCGCAAGCTTGGAGTGGTAACGCTTCCGCCCAGGGTCGAAAGATGAATGTCGGCAAGAATCGCCGTCCCGAGCGTGTGGTCAGCGATGCCTTAGGGTCGAGGGGGGGCGAAAGCGAGTCGACCGCATGAGGGGTATCGGCTTGCCAGTTCTTTTCCGACCGAGAAGGGTAGGGGGCGTTCGAGGCCTGAAATCGGCCAATTTCCCGAAGACGTCACACTGTCTTACTTCGAGGCCGTCACCCAGCACAATCAAGCACGCTTTGCGGTTGGGTACGCAACGCTTAACAGGTTGATCGTGTTCCGGCTCTCGGAAATTGGCACTTCGAAGTCTGCTAGGATCGGAACGACGGGACAACGATTTCTAGCAGTTCGATTGCAGGGGCGTGATCGCAAATGATTCGAGCGGTCCTCCCGTAGACAACGGATTTAGGGACGATCTGAAGCAATTCCGCCAAGCGAGGCCCGGAAATGACTTTCCATAAGGCGATCCGTTCTACTTTGCGAAAAACGTTGTGACGGATCAGCACTCGCCCTAAGGGTAGTCGGCCCTCGCGTATCTGAGACCAGACATCGGGCTGGAAAAGGTCAGGACGTAGGCGGACGATTCCGTATTGGACAACCGATCCGTTATCTTCCCGCGTCAATATGATTTCACGTGCGTACCACCCCGTCGACTCACGCGTGCGTATGATTTTGACGCCAACCGCAGAGCCGTGGAAGGCTTCAACAGTGATTGTCATGTGCTCGTCATGATCGAGCAATTGACGGGGAACCGTTGGTAGTTCATCCGCAGGGACTTGCCGAAACTCGGCGAGCCGCTCGGGGTCGGCAGGGTAGAACAGGCCGACCATCGCGGCGAGATCGACGGGTTCGGAAGGCTGTGGCGAATCGGTCGTCACGGCCATCAATCTGTCGGCTCCGTTACCCGTGCGATCGGTAGGCCAAATGCAACGAATTGCGGAGATGGGCTTGCGGCCTCACCCTCTTCGACCCTGTGGAGGACGGTATCGATCAGGAAGTAGAAAAGTCGTCGGAGTGGTTCGGGATTAATCTGGTCCGCGATCGCCTCTGCCCGCTCCTGGTGTTTATCGATAAGCTTGCGGGCGGTTTCAAAGACATTCGCTTGCTGATAAAGTCGCCTCACGGTTGCGATTCTGCGACTGGCCTCGATATCGGATCTGCCGGAAACGATATCCAAAAGTTCCGCTTGAGATTCGGCCGGGAGCGATTCCAGCGCTAGCGCTAGCAACAGAGTCGGGCGTCCTCCTAGGACATCCCCTGCCGCTGCCACCTTATTGGCCGTATCCCCGTTCCAATCTTGAAGATCGTTTAGGATTTGGAAGCCGACCCCCAAGTTTCGACTGAAAGTACGAATCGCCTCGACGTACGGAGATGCGTCACCCGCCAGACGGATACCGCTATACAGCGCTGCCTCGAAGGCCGGTGCGGTCTTGAGGGCATAGATTTTGAGCGCGTCTAGAGGCTTTAACGCCTTATCCAAAGCGTCCCGCCAGATCAATTCGGCGCCTTGGCCCTCGGTAAGGCGGACATGGGCGTTTGCGAGACAGTCAAGGACATCCACCCGCATTTGGGGATCGAAACGCCGGTCGTCATCGATCAGTCCGCTGAGCAGGCGGTAGCCGAGCCCGATCAAATAGTCACCGATGTTGATCGCGGTCGCGTTACCGAACCTCTTGTGGACCGCGGGCTGTCCGTAGCGAAACGCGTCATCGTCTTGGATGTCATCGTGGACGAGAGACGCTTTGTGGAAGGTTTCGATGCTGATCGCCGCGCGTCGGACCGCAGGCGGGATCTTCAGGCAGGTTTCCTCGCCGGAGGCCCCGCTTCCCAGGTCGCCCGTTAACGCGTCGTATGCGGCCAGGGTAATGAACGGGCGAGAATGTTTACCGCCTCGGGACAAGAAATCATAAGCGATGTGTTCAGTAGCCGAAATCGGGTCAATTTTGCCGATCGCCTCACGGCTGACTGCCTCCGCGAGCAGTGGTGTTTTTGACCGCACGCGAGGGGCGAAGCGATCGATCGACTCGGGGCTGAACAGGTCTGCGGCGGTGCGGAGCAGATGGATGTAGGATCGAGTTTCCTGGCGTGCCGCGACGTGTGGTGTCCTAACCATATCGGCGACCCACGGTTCGTCGACCTTTGTGTTTCTACAATCGTCGCTAAGAAGGGGTACTGCCATGCAGGGGATCCCGGCAAGAAGTATCTTGTCGATCGCTTTTTCAAGTACGTTTAGACAGGCAACGCCGATCACCGCATCGACGTAACCGCCAATGATGATCTTCATCACGACCGGTGAGCCCTCAGCGACGAGGATTCGATATCCCATCTCTTCGGCGATGCTGCGAAAGTCGGCGATACTGCAGGCCCCACACTGTTTGCAATTCATGCCGAACTGATCATAATCTGCCGGACAGCCTTGGGCATGTTTCAGGCAGTGTGGCAACAAAAACAACCTCCTCTCGGGAGGTACGGTCGCGACGGCGTCTCGCCAAAAGGCACTGCTCAGGACAACCATTGTCCAGCCTAGGTATCCCTCCGGCAGGCCGAGAGACGAGAGTAAACCGCGAGAGGCCTGTTCCAATTCGTCTTTGGTCATCGGCTTGGAGCGATCGAGACCGGCAGCGACCTCGATACACTTGGCACGCATTTGTTCCCGCAACTCTAGGGTCGGCGGGACCAATTTCAGATGGCTGGTGACACGGCGAGGTCGACGGCCGTTGGACCCTTCAGGTGACTGGAGAGTTTCCGAAACGGTCTGGGCGGGGGACGCGATCGACAAAGCAAAATCTCGGTTAGAGTTGCATCGGTGAGGTTTGCTGACAGTACAGGGCTCGCCTCTGTACGCTCATGGGTGTCACTTACTTTCCTGGAGATACCGTAAGGCCGCTCCCAGAGCGGCCGAAGTCATTACCAGGGGATAAAGCATTTCGTGGTACCAAAGTTTCGCGAAATAAAATCCGATCGGCCAAGGTTCTCGATGGTGCCCTGCGACAATCGCCTGGGACAAAAATCTGGCCCCACGTAGTATAGCCTCCTGGCGCCGCTCATCTCTAGTTGGTCCGGTCTGATTACACGAATGGGGGGGGGAAGTTTCGGAATCGCCAGCGACCGTTCCCTGGGATCTCGGCAGGCTTTGGTGTCGGAACGCGGACAAAGCCTCGACGGCGACAGCTGTCTCCTCGATGCTCGACCAAGGGTCTCGGGACGGGCCACCACCCCAACCCCCGTCATGATTTTGACTGGACAGGAGGTAATCAATCCCCCTTTCGGCGGAGCGGGTCATCTCAGGCTCATCCGCGAGAGCCAGGAGAACTCGGCTAGTCCCGTAGATCGGGTTTTCCTCATCCGGATGATCCTGGTTCCCGAACCAGAGGGGTGTCCAGTGCCCGTCCGCATGTTGGGACTTCGAGAGAAATAACAACGCCTTGCGACGAGCATTAGCGATCGCTCTGGAGCCGACCGGCGAGTTTCTTAGCGCTCGCAGCGAGTGAGCGGTCAGGTCGGTGCTGCTTCGATCGAAGGGAAGTTTTCCCCACCCGCGACAAAAGGTAGGAATGCCTCCGTCTCTGTTCTGTAATCGAATCAACCAGTCGATCCCGGCCGCGGAGGCCTGCCTGGCGCGGGCTTGAACCGGCGTACGACCTGTCCTTGCGACATATCTTCCGATCGCGATGATCGCCGCGGGTGTATCGTCACCATCCGGAACAGCTCCAGATAGATTGGTCCAGCCCCACCCTCCGGGATCAGCGCCAGTGAACGGATGGCGGTGCCTATATTGGCAGCCGAGGTGCCAGTCGATTAGACCTTGGGTTGCCCAAGAGCCGTCATCATCGGGATCTTGAGCAAGGGCGTGGATCGCCAGTGAAGTCACCCACGTAGCTAGGTTCGTATCGATCGGCCAGGACCCATCTGGCCTAACCGAATTCACCAGAAACCGGATGCAGCGAGTGGCGACGGGGTGATCGCCCCGACCGCTTGCGGCTAAACTCATCAAGACGAACGAAGTCAGAGGCGTTGCCTCAAGGTAACCACCGCTTTCAGGTTGCATGCGGCTCAAGACTCCCATCGTCGGCCGAACCGCTAAGGATCGGAGCTTGTGGATCGGCCAGAACGCGTGGGGCCCGCAAAAATGATGAGCTTGTCCGATCGCGACGAGCGCCGGGATCGCATAGCTAACGACCGGCATGCGGAGAAATCGATACATCGATCCCGGGAAGACGGCCGCCTCGAAGGGTAGGCGCGGTACGTTCTGCCAGTCGACCAATCCGGCGATCGCGAGGTTTGTCAGGATAGGGACGACGAAGGTTTTATCCCGGCCATAACGCTTTCGTAGTCCGCTGATGCCTTCGGCACTTCGGATGTACCGTCGCAGCCTTGCGTCCCATGTCGGCTCATTTTCTCCATCAAGAGGGTCGGTTGTTAAGCCGTCACTTATCGGCGTTGGAGAAGATAGAACGCGTTGGGCCAGGGCGTTAGCCGCCAAGACGAGGTACGACGTCGCGATGTTGCTATGGCTGCGGTCGGTATCACCGAAGCCCCCATCTTGATTCTGTTGCGCAACTAAGTAGGAGAGTCCCTGACGGATCAGCCGCAGCACCTCCGGTGGCGACACGGAATTATGAATCACCCACGCCGACAGGGCGCTGACTGCTGTGGCGGTGCTGAGCGCCGACGAGGAGAGGTATCCTTCCCAATACCCGACCGACGTACGCATGGCGAGCAACTCTGCACGGAGCCGATCCAGTGCCTCTCGGGCGGCATCCCGTACTTCGGTCAAATCCGGTCCGTTGCTCACGTTCGATCAGGCCGATGTTGTGGGGTAAGAGATACCTTTATGGATGCTTATTTCGCCCTTTAAGATAACAGGCCTGTCGGGATCTGTTAGGCGTCAGGGGGTGAGGGAAGCGATATGCACGGATCGATGTCGATGAATGGCTCGAATGATCGGCAGGGTAACGAAAGGTCCCATCGCGCAGCAACGATCTGCTTGATCGCTTCGCTGGCGGTCGGAATGCTGGCAGTTGCGGAATGTATGGTAATCGCCGCGCCGGGGGACTCGGTGGCTGTGGAGCGTCGGATATGCCGTATCGAAATCGTTGATGCCGCGAACGGCTGGCCAGTCCCGATGGTCGAACTGAGGAGCAATCACCATGTGCGTCTGGTATCGGACAATGCGGGCGTGATCGCGCTAGACTTACCGGAATTGATGGGGGTGGAAAGCTGGTTTACTGTCATTGGCCATGGTTACGAAGTGCCTCGGGACGGCTTTGGTTTTCAGGGGATTCGTTTGATTCCGCAACGGGGCGAGCGGATCGTCATCAAATTAACTCGGAAGCTGCCGGCGAAACGGGTGGGGCGGTTGACCGGGGCCGGTCTTTACGCCGAAAGCCAAAAGTTTGGCGAGTACCTTGATGTCCAGGAGTCCCGCGTTTTCGGCTGCGACAGCGTCCAGATGACGGTCCACGGTGGTCAGCGTTTTTGGGCTTGGGGAGACACGACGCTGGGAAGGTACCCCCTGGGCAGGTTTCACATGACCGGTGCGGTCTCGGCGGGAATGCCTTGGGGCGGTTACCAACCGCCGATTAAACCGCGCTACGATATCTTCCGCGACGACGAAGGGTTGCCTCGCAACATCGGCGAATTACCCGGCGACGGCCCGACCTGGATCAGCGGGTTA
>Ga0082207_1000704_pt1 | contig 18267 bp, 12 predicted proteins | sample LakMenEpi10Aug09_FD_71540 | JGI IMG/M metagenome (GOLD analysis project Ga0082207, IMG submission 71540)
ACCAAGGAGGGGCGAAGCATGGTCGTCGATCGTAGACTTCGTTCAACAGTAGATCGGCTTGAGCAGTGGGATCTTGACCCCGCCTTGCATCCCGGTCTCAAGGAATTGCCCTTCGGGTCGATTCCGCTCTGAGACGAAGGCTGACCGATATGAACACTCATTTTCGCTGGACTGCACTGCTCCTGGTGGGGCTGGCGTCGGCCCTGGCCGGCTGCGGCGGTGGCGGCTCGAGCGGTTGCAGCAGTTTGGCCACGGGCTCGGTCGGATCCCTCTTGTGCGGCTCGGGGTCCAGCAACCGTGCGCCCGTGGCGGCGGTGAGTGCACCGTCCAGCGCCACAGTCGGCACAGCGCTTACCCTAGACGGTACGGGCAGTAGTGACCCCGATGGCCAGTCGGTGACGTTTCGTTGGGAGATCACCGCCAAGCCTACGGGCAGCTTGGCCGCCTTGAGTGACCCAACAGCAGCCAGACCGGTGCTCACGCCGGATGTGGTGGGTACCTATACCGTGAGGTTGATCGTCAACGATGGCAGGTCTGACAGTGCGCCGGTGACCTTCAGCACCAGCGCCCGGCGGCTCAACAACGCCCCGGTGGCTCATGCAGGTGATGACGTGACGGCCGTCAACGGTACCGAGATTTTTCTGAATGGCCTGGCCAGCAGTGATCCTGACGGTGACCCCATCACCTACCGCTGGAGCCTGGTCGCTCGGCCCGCTGGCAGCGCAGCCAGCCTGTCTGGGTCTGATACGCCCAGGCCTTTCTTCACGCCGGATGTTGGTGGCAACTATGTGCTGTCCTTGGTGACCCACGATGGCACTCTCAGCAGCTCCACGGCCTTTGTCACGGTCACTTCAGGGGCGGCCAATGTGGCGCCGACCGCGGTGGCCGTTGGTCCATCATCGGTGGTGCTGGTCGGCACCCGGGTGACGTTGGACGGCTCGGCCAGCGCGGATCCCAATGGGGACCTGCTGCGTTACGTGTGGCGCTGGATTTCAAGGCCCCTGGGCAGCCAGGCCGTGCTGGGTTTCGGCAGCACCGCACGCCCGGAGTTCGTGCCCGACCTGGCCGGAGACTATGTGGTCGGGCTGGTGGTCAATGACGGCCGTGTCAACAGTTCAGAACGTGGCGTGACGGTGCGTGCAGCCAGTAGCGCGACTCCGGTCGTGAACGCGGGGTCGACGCAGTCGGTGCTCGTGGGCTCGACGATTGATCTCGACGGTTCAGGGGCCGCTGCAGGTGCGGGCGCCCAGGGCAACGCCGCTCTGCTGACGTATCTTTGGACCGTGGTGTCACGCCCGGAGGGCGGCAGCCCGAGCAACACGATCACGAACGGTGGATCGGCCAAGGCCCGGTTCATACCGGATGTGGTGGGCACCTACGTGTTCCGGCTGACCGTGACCGATTCCCAGGGCAACGCAGCCAGTGATGTGGTGTCGGTTCGGGTCTCCCAGCGCAATGCGCCGCCGGTGGCGCAAGCCGGCGGTGATCGCAACGCCTTGCTGGGTGAGACGGTCGTCCTCGACGGCGGCCGAAGCACCGATGCCAACCCAGGCGATGTGCTGACCTACACCTGGCAACTGATCTCCAGCCCGACGTCTCCGCAAGCCAGCACGGCCAAGCTCAGCCCGGCTGCCAATCCCGCTGGCACCCAGGCCACTGGCAAGCTGGTGGCCATCACACCTGACCAACCGGGTACCTATGTGGTGGGGCTGGTGGTCGGGGATGGAACCGACTCCAGTGAGATGTCCTTGGCCACCATCACCGTGCGTGCGGCCAACCAGGTGCCTCGTGCCAAGATCACAGGCCCCGCGACCGGCAAGGTCGGAGACGTGTTGAAGTTCGATGGGCTCTCCAGCACCGACGACGGTCCAGTTCAACTGCTGACCTACACCTGGCGTTTGGAGCTCGCCAATGCGCCCGTCGCGCTGCGGGAACCAAGACTGGCGATCCAGACCTTTTCACTGAGTCAGGCGGGTCAGTACGTCATACGCTTGAAGGTCAGCGATGGTGTATTCGAAAGCACCGAGGACGCTTATGTGTTCACGGTCAACCCGTGATGAGTCTGCGCCGTAGCCGGCAGGTTTAACGTCCCAGGGTCGAACGCAAACCTCCAAAGTCCCCAGGCCCTAAACTGCTAGCCTGCCAACGGGTGGTTCCTCTCCAAGGGCAATGGCCATCCGCATGGCGCGCCGGCGTGGCGAAATCGGTAGACGCAAGGGACTTAAAATCCCTGCTCGCAAGGGGTGCGGGTTCGAGTCCCGCCGCCGGCACCAACGTCAAGATTCTCTGACTGAAGCCGATCCATCGACGTCAGGTACAGAGGCGCCCGGGTGGCGCTGGCAATGATGATCCAGTCGATCTTGGCCCTTGGTGTTGCATCGATCCTGCTGCTTTCAGGCTGTGGAGGCGGCGGCAGTGGTGCTCCTTCCTTTGCCCTTGGGGGTACGGTGGCTGGACTGGCCAGCGGGGGGCAGCTGGTGCTGCTCAGCGGCGCCGGCACCCAGGTCACCCTGGCCGCCAACGGCAACTTCCGATTTCCCGACCGGCTTGCCCAGGATTCGAAGTACAGCTTGTCCGTCCATCAGCAGCCAGCTGGCCAAACCTGCACGGTCTCCAATGGGAGCGATTCGGTTGGTATCAAGGCTGATGCGTTGAACATCACCGTGGTGTGCGCAGACAACCGGGCGGTCTTGGGTGGGACGGTCAGTGGCCTGCCCGTGGGAATGTCAGTCACCATCGCCAATGGTGGCCAGTCGACGGTCACAGTCAGTGCGAATGGGCCCTACACGCTTCCGGTCAGGCCAGCACCTGGGACGCCTTATGCCGTGGCGGTGACGTCTCAGCCCCAAGGGGCAGCCTGTGCGATCAGCAACGCAACGGGCACTGCGGCAACAGATCGGGTGTCGAACATCGATGTCGTCTGCAGTTTGGCGAGGGTTCCCATCGGCGGTGACCTGGTGGGCTTGGCCTCGGGGCAGCAGGTGAGACTCAAGCTCAGCGGCAGCGGAGTACCCTCGTCAGAGCCCAGCATTGCCCTCAACCTCAACGGCAGCTTCAGCTTCGGTTCAGGCATCACCTACGGCGGCGACTACTTGGTTGCCGTGGACACGCAGCCGGCTGGTCAGACCTGCACCCTCAGCAACGCCTCTGGTACAGGGGTGACCGTGGCCGTCACGCAGGTCAGGGTGTCTTGCGCCCTCAATCGCCACGCCCTGGGTGGCAGCGCCACTGGCCTCGTGGCGGTGGCGGGTGGCCAGCCCCTGGTGCTGCGCAATGGAAACGACAGCCTGACCGTGTCGGCCAATGGGTCATTCCGATTTCCGACCTTGCTGGCGGACGGTACGGGCTACTCGGTGACGGTGGGCAGTCAACCCACCGGGCAAACCTGCAGTGTGTTCAATGATTCAGCTACCACGGTCACCGGCCCCGTGAGCAATGTGATCGCGCAGTGCCTTTCGTTCGTGTGGCGCACCCGGCTGATCGCCGGTTCGGGGCTGGCCGGCAACATGGACGGCATCGGTGCCGCGGCCAGATTTTCCGCCCCGTCAGCCGCCGCGCTGGGGCCTGCGGGTGACCTGTTCGTGACGGACTTCAGTTCGTCGCGGATCCGTGCCGTCACCATGCCATTTGGGGCCGTTTCAACGCTGGCGGGCACGGCTGTTCCGGGCCTCATCAACCATGTGATGCCCTTGCTGGCTTCGTTTCGCGCGCCTGCCGGTGTGGCGGTGGATGCGGCTGGCAACGTCTTTGTGGCCGATTCCGGTAACCATGTGATCCGGCGCATCGCCGCCGGCAGCGGTGAAGTCACCACCTGGGCGGGCTCGGGAGTGGCTGGCTACGCCAACGGCACCGGTGCGGCTGCCCAATTCAACGGCCCAAGAGGCTTGGCCATCGATGCATCGGGCAACTTGTATGTGGCCGATACCGGCAACCATGTGATCCGCAGGATTGCACCGGTGGCGGCCAACGGTGCGAACGCGGCCGCGGGTGCGGTGACTCTGTGGGCCGGCACGCCGGGAACACGCGGTCGAGCCGATGGGGCATCAGCCACCTTCAATGGCCCCTCCGGATTGGCCGTGGCCCCACAGGGCCAAATCTATGTGGCCGACACCCAGAACCACCTGATACGAGTGGTGGCGCCAGGCGGCGTCGTGAGCACGGTGGCCGGGTCGGGTACGCCGGGCGCGCAGGACGGAACCGGTGCACTGGCGGGCTTCTCGCTGCCCACGGCCGTTGTGGTGGACGCACAGGCCAACCTGTTCGTGGCCGATTCGGGCAACCACACCCTGCGACACCTTCAACTCGTGGGTGCGGTGGGTACGGTGTTGACGATCGCGGGGTCTGGAAACACCGGTTACCGCGAGGGCGTGGGCGCTGCGGCCTTGTTCGACCAACCAACCGGGCTTGCTCTGGACTCAGCCGGAAACCTGCTGGTCACAGAAGGTGGAGGCCATCGCATACGCAGCGTGTACCGTTCCCCGAACTGAGATCTCGGCTGCGGCGCCTAGACCAGGGCTAGCGGGGCTGGCGGGTCGGCTGTGGTCGGCACCTTGTGCAAAAATAGCACGATCGTTCGATTTTGGTCGACTCCGGCTCCGCCCGTCAGCGTCGCAGTAGGTGTCGACCCCTAGAATCGTCGCAGCCATTACAACATTGCCATTCAGAGGTGCCGTTCATGAAGGTTCTGGTCCCGGTCAAGCGGGTGGTCGACTACAACGTCAAGGTACGGGTCAAGTCCGATGGGACGGGGGTGGATATCGCCAACGTCAAGATGAGCATGAACCCCTTCGATGAGATCGCCGTGGAAGAGGCGGTTCGACTGAAGGAAAAGGGGGTGGTGACCGAGGTGATCGCCGTGTCCTGCGGCGTGGCGCAGTGCCAGGAAACCCTGCGCACGGCGATGGCCATCGGCGCCGATCGCGGCATCCTGGTGGAAACCGACGCCGAGTTGCAGCCCCTGGCGGTGGCCAAACTGCTCAAGGCCCTTGTCGACAAGGAGCAACCCCAGTTGGTGATCTTGGGCAAGCAGGCCATCGATGACGACTGCAACCAGACTGGGCAGATGCTCGCGGCACTGTCCGGCATGCCGCAGGCCACGTTTGCTTCCAAGGTGGAGGTGGCCGATGGCAAGGCGTCCGTCACCCGCGAAGTGGACGGTGGTCTCGAAACGCTGAGCGTGATGTTGCCCGCTGTGGTCACCACCGACCTTCGCCTGAATGAGCCGCGTTATGTCACGCTGCCCAACATCATGAAGGCCAAGAAGAAGCCGCTGGACGTGGTCAAACCCGCCGACTTGGGTGTCGATGTGACGCCTCGCATCGCCACGCTCAAGGTGTCCGAGCCGCCCAAGCGAAGCGCCGGCATCAAGGTTCCCGACGTGGCCACCCTGGTCTCCAAGCTGAAGAACGACGCAAAGGTCATCTGACATGGCAACCCTCGTCATCGCCGAACACGATCACGCCTCTCTCAAGGGCGCCACGCTCAACACCATCACGGCTGCTGTCGCCTGCGGCGGCGAGGTGCATGTGCTCGTGGCAGGCTCTCATGCCGGCGCTGCCGCCCAGCAGGCCGCCCAGGTCGCCGGTGTGGCCAAGGTGCTGCACGCGGATGAGGCCTGCCTGGCGCATCAGCTGGCGGAAAACATCGCTTCCCTGGTGGTGGGCATCGCTCGCCAATACACGCATGTGCTGTTCCCGGCCACGGCCAATGGCAAGAATGCCGCCCCACGGGTGGCGGCCCTCTTGGATGTGGCGCAGATCAGCGACATCACCAAGGTCGTTGCCGCCGACACCTTCGAGAGGCCCATCTACGCGGGCAATGCCATTGCCACGGTGCAGTCTTCCGACGCGATCAAGGTCATCACCGTGCGCTCCACTGGTTTCGATGCCGCAGGCGCGTCGGGGGGCTCGGCCCCGGTCGAAGCACTGGCCGGCGCGACCGACAGCGGCAAGAGCGTCTATGTGGGCAGCGAGCTGGCCAAGAGCGACCGCCCGGAACTCACCGCCGCCAAGATCATCGTCTCAGGCGGTCGCGCTCTGGGTTCGTCGGAGAAGTTCAATGAAGTGCTCACGCCCCTGGCCGATAAGCTCGGCGCTGCACTGGGCGCAAGCCGCGCGGCGGTGGATGCCGGCTATGCGCCGAATGACTGGCAGGTGGGGCAGACGGGCAAGATCGTGGCGCCCCAACTGTATGTGGCCTGCGGCATCAGCGGCGCCATTCAGCATTTGGCGGGCATGAAGGACTCCAAGGTCATCGTGGCCATCAACAAGGATCCCGAAGCCCCGATATTCAGCGTGGCCGATTTCGGCTTGGAGGCCGATCTGTTCGCTGCCGTTCCCGAACTCGTGAAGTCGCTCTGACATTCATCACCGAAGAGGATCACCATGACTTACCGCGCGCCTGTCAAGGACATGATGTTTGCCATGACGGAGTTGGCGCAACTCGACACGGTGGCGCAGTTGCCTGGCTTCGAGGACGCGGGCCCCGACACGGCTGCGGCTGTGCTGGAGGAGTGTGCCAGGCTCAATGAGGGCGTGATTGCGCCCCTGAATTGGGAAGGTGACAAGGCACCGTCCTTCCTCAAGGACGGGAGTGTCACCACCACCGCCGGCTTCAAGGACGCCTTCCGCCAATTCGCCGAGGGCGGCTGGCAGGGCCTCCAGCATCCCACGGCGTATGGGGGGCAGGGCTTGCCCAAGACGATCGGTGCGGCTTGCGGCGAGATCCTCAACAGCGCCAACCTGAGCTTTGCCCTGTGTCCGCTGCTGACCGACGGCGCGATCGAGGCCTTGCTCACCGCTGGCACACCCGAGCAGCAGGCGACCTACATCCCCAAGATGGTGGATGGCACCTGGACGGGCACCATGAACCTGACCGAGCCGCAGGCCGGCTCGGACTTGTCGCTGGTGCGCACGCGGGCGGAGCCCCAACCCGACGGCAGCTACAAGATCTTCGGCACCAAGATCTACATTACCTACGGCGAGCACGACATGGCCGAAAACATCGTGCATCTCGTGCTGGCGAGGGTGCAGGGTGCTCCGGAGGGGGTGAAGGGCATCTCGCTGTTCATCGTGCCGAAGTTCATGGTGAACGCCGACGGTTCCTTGGGCGCCCGAAACGATGTGCATTGCGTGTCCATCGAACACAAATTGGGTATCAAGGCCAGCCCCACGGCCGTTCTCCAGTACGGTGACAACGGCGGTGCCATCGGCTACCTGGTGGGCCAGGAGAACCGTGGCCTGGAGTACATGTTCATCATGATGAATGCCGCACGATTTGCCGTCGGCGTGCAGGGCATCGCGATTTCCGAGCGCGCTTACCAGAAGGCGGTGCAGTACGCGCGCGACCGCGTGCAAAGCCGCCCGGTGGATGGTTCGCTCAACACGGCCGCACCCATCATCCATCACCCTGATGTGAAGCGGATGCTGTTGACCATGCGTGCGGTCACCGAGGGATGCCGGAGCATGGCCTTGGTCGCCGCGGCGGCCTACGACGCCGCGCATGCGCACCCTGACGCCGCCGTGCGGGCGCAGAACCAGGCTTTCTATGAGTTCATGGTGCCATTGGTCAAGGGCTACTCCACCGAGATGAGCTTGGAGGTGACCTCAATGGGTGTACAGGTGCACGGGGGCATGGGCTTCATCGAGGAAACGGGCGCTGCGCAGTACTATCGCGACGCCAAGATCCTGACCATCTACGAAGGCACGACCGCCATTCAGGCCAATGACCTGGTGGGACGCAAGACGGCCCGCGACGGCGGCGCCGGTGCGCGTGGTATTGCGGCCCAGATTGAGGCCACCGAAAGGGAACTTGCCGCATGCAGCAGCGTCAATGCACGCGCCATGCTCGTGCGCCTGGCAGCCGCAAGAAAGGCCTTTGTCGATGTGGTCGATTTCGTGGTGGCGCAGTCCAAGGGCAACCCCAATGCGGTGTTCGCAGGCTCGGTTCCTTATCTGATGTTGGCGGGCAACCTGATGGCCGGCTGGCAGATGGCGCGGTCGCTGGTGGTGGCCGAAAGCAAACTGGCCGCCGGCGAGGATGCCGAATTCATGAAGGCCAAGATCGCCACCTGTCGCGTGTATGCCGACCATGTTCTGTCCAGGGCACCTGGGCTGCGCGATGCCATCGTCGAGGGAAGCGAGGGCGTGACGTCCATGGCACTCGAGGCGTTCTGAATCTCTTGCCCTTCATCGACCCCAGGAGACCCATGTCACTGCCTCCCATCTTCAACAAGCTGCGCCTGCCTGTCATCGGCTCACCGCTGTTCATCATCAGCAATCCCAAGCTGGTCATCGCGCAGTGCAAGGCGGGCATCGTGGGTTCCATGCCGGCCCTTAACGCGCGCCCAGCCTCGCAGCTTGACGAGTGGTTGCACGAAATCACCGAAGAGCTCGCGGCTTGGGACCGGGCCAATCCCGACACACCGGCTGCGCCTTACGCCATCAACCAGATCGTGCACAAGAGCAACGACCGGCTCGAACACGACATGATGGTGTGTGCCAAGTACAAGGTGCCCATCGTCATCACCAGCCTGGGCGCGCGCGAGGATGTGAACCAGGGTGTGCACAGCTGGGGCGGCGTCGTCATGCACGACGTCATCAACAATGTGTTTGCCCGCAAGGCGATCGAAAAGGGTGCGGACGGTCTCATTCCGGTGGCCGCCGGTGCTGGCGGCCACGCCAGCGTCAAGAGCCCGTTTGCGATGGTTCAGGAGATTCGCCAGTGGTTCGACGGCCCTCTGGCCTTGTCGGGCTCCATCGCGTCCGGTGGCGCCATTCTCGCGGCGCAGGCCATGGGGGCCGACTTGGCCTACATCGGCTCACCCTTCATCGCCACCCATGAGGCACGCGCGGTGGACGGCTACAAGCAGATGATCTGCCAGAGCAATTCCGACGACATCGTCTACAGCAACTTCTACACCGGCATCCACGGCAACTACCTCAAGGGCAGCATCCGCAACGCGGGCATGGACCCAGAGAACCTGCCCGAGAGTGACCCCACCAAGATGAACTTCGCCACCGGCAACGGTGAGAACGCTGCCAAGGCCTGGCGTGACATCTGGGGCTGCGGTCAGGGGATCGGCGTCATCCGCGAGGTGGTGGGCGCAGGTGAATTGGTCGCGCGCTTTGCCGGCGAGTACGCTGCGGCCAAGCAACGGCTGGTGGGCTGATCGGCTCTCATCAGTCCTTGGGTGGGTCATCCATCGAGCAATCGCAGCCGATGCCGGCGGCGATCCACCGCCTGGCGGCTGCGTGCAGGCGTGACCGCCACCACCGCTTGAGCCCTCCAGCATGCGCCGGCAGCGTCTTGGGATCGGTTGATGCCAGCACGCCGCACCGGTAGGTGCGGCTGTCCGCATGCCACTGCAGCCACTGGCAAGGTCCGCTGGTGCGCAGGGTCAGCAGGGCGCCCATGGGGCAGGGCTCGGCCAGGCAGCACACACCGCAGCCATTGCAGGGTGCGCCTTCCGCCGGCTTGGGCGGCGCGGCCGGGTGAATCTTCAAGGTGACCAGCTTCTTCGTGACCATGAAGGCGACATCCTGTGGCAGGGGGCAGCGTGGGCCGGGTGGCTGCGGCCGCTGGGTGATTCTCCCGCGCAAGTCCGTCAGTTTCTGTCGGGTATCCGGTGATACAGTTCGCGGGTTCGACTGAATAGGTCCTTCCCGTCCCCTTGCTCGTCTGTCAGATGGCAAGGCGGGTCGCAATCCGCCAACCGGTAGAGCCGGGTCGCGGAAGGTTGTGCAACCCATCGGAGTCCTGGAAACCGGGACGAAAGGTGAGCGAGACATGATGCAGCAATACAGGTCCAATTCGTACCTGTTTGGGGGCAATGCCCCTTATGTGGAGGAGCTCTATGAGAGCTACCTCGACAATCCAGGATCGGTCCCGGAGAAGTGGCGCGCCTACTTCGACGCGCTTCAGCATGTGCCCGCCACGGACGGCACGCAGCGCTCCGATGTCGCCCACGCCCCAGTCGTTGAATCGTTCGCCCAGCGCGCCAAGGCCAATGCCTTTGCCCTGAAGGCCAGCGAGGCCGACCTGGCCGTGGCACGCAAGCAGGTGCATGTGCAGTCGCTGATCGCGGCATACCGATTCCTTGGCTCACGCTGGGCGGATCTCGACCCCCTCAAGCGCACCGAGCGCCCCAAGATCCCCGAGCTGGAACCCAGCTTCTACGACCTGTCCGAATCGGACATGGACATCACCTTCTCGGCTGCCAATACCTACTTCGGCAAGGGCGAGGAGATGACGCTGCGCGAAATCGTGCAGGCCCTGCGCGACACCTACTGCGGCACGATCGGCGCCGAGTTCATGCACTGCACCGACCCAGCCGAAAAGCGTTGGTGGCAGGAGCGCCTGGAGTCTGCGCGCAGCCGCCCTAACTTCAATGCCGACAAGAAGAAGCACATCCTGGACCGCCTGACGGCCGCCGAAGGCCTGGAGCGCTATCTGCACACCAAGTACGTGGGGCAGAAGCGCTTCTCACTTGAAGGCGGTGAGAGCTTCATTGCATCGATGGACGAGCTCGTGCAGCGCGCGGGCGAGAAGGGCGTGCAGGAGATCGTGATCGGCATGGCCCACCGCGGCCGCCTGAACGTGCTGGTCAACACCTTGGGCAAGATGCCCAAGGACCTGTTCGCCGAGTTTGAGCACACCGCTCCTGAGAACCTGCCCGCCGGTGACGTGAAGTACCACCAGGGCTTCTCGTCGGACATCTCCACCCCCGGTGGCCCGGTGCACCTGTCGCTGGCCTTCAACCCGTCCCACCTCGAAATCGTGAACCCGGTGGTGGAAGGGTCGGTGCGCGCGCGCATGGAGCGCCGTGGCGACAAGCACGGCGACGAGGTGCTGCCGGTGCTTGTGCACGGCGATGCCGCCTTCGCCGGCCAGGGCGTGGTGATGGAGACCCTGGCCCTGGCGCAGACCCGCTACTACAGCACCGGTGGCACGGTGCACATCGTGATCAACAACCAGATCGGCTTCACCACGAGCGATCCGCGCGACAGCCGCTCCACGCTGTACTGCTCGGACGTGGTGAAGATGGTGGAAGCCCCCGTGCTGCACGTCAACGGCGACGACCCGGAAGCCGTGGTGTGGTGCACGCAGCTGGCCATGGACTACCGCCAGCAGTTCAAGAAAGACGTGGTGGTCGACATCATCTGCTTCCGCAAGCTGGGCCATAACGAGCAGGACACACCCTCGCTCACCCAGCCGCTGATGTACAAGGTGATTGCCCATCATCCTGGCACCCGCAAGCTGTACGGCGAGAAATTGGTCGCGCAGAACGTGCTGCCAGCTGATGGTCCTGATGCCATGGTCAAGGCCCTGCGTTCGGCCTTCGACGAGGGCCGCCACACCTCCGACCCGGTGCTGACCAATTTCAAGAGCAAGTACTCGGTCGACTGGGCGCCCTTCTTGGGCAAGAAGTGGACCGATGCGGCCGACACCGCTTTGCCCCTGGCCGAGATCAAGCGACTGGCCGAACGCATCACCACCATTCCTCAGGGCTTCACGCCGCACCCCCTGGTGCAAAAGGTGATCGCCGACCGCGCTGCCATGGGCCGAGGTGAGATCAACATGGACTGGGGCATGGGCGAACACTTGGCCTATGCGTCGCTGGTGGCCAGTGGCTACGCGGTGCGCCTGTCTGGCGAGGATTGCGGTCGTGGCACCTTCGTGCACCGCCACGCCGTGCTGCACGACCAGAACCGCGAAAAGTGGGACGTGGGCACCTACATCCCGCTGCAGAACGTCGCCGAAGGCCAGGCTCCGTTCACCGTGATCGACTCCATCCTGTCGGAAGAGGCGGTGCTGGGCTTCGAGTACGGCTATGCCGCCGCCGAGCCCAACACGCTGACGATCTGGGAAGCGCAGTTCGGCGACTTCGCCAACGGCGCGCAGGTGGTGATTGACCAGTTCATCGCCTCGGGTGAGGTCAAGTGGGGTCGTGTCAACGGACTGACGCTGATGTTGCCGCACGGCTATGAAGGGCAGGGTCCCGAGCACAGCAGTGCGCGACTTGAGCGGTTCATGCAGCTGGCCGCAGACAACAACATGCAGATCTGCCAGCCCACCTCGGCCAGCCAGATCTTTCACCTGCTGCGCCGCCAGATGGTGCGCCAGTTCCGCAAGCCGCTGATCATCTTCACGCCCAAGAGCCTCTTGCGCAACAAGGATGCAACCTCGCCGATGGTCGAGTTCACCAAGGGTGAGTTCCGCACGGTGATCGGCCCCGATCGGGCCGAGGTGGAAGGCGACAAGGTCAAGCGCGTGATCGCCTGCTCCGGCAAGGTCGCCTACGACCTGATCAAGCGTCGCGACGAGAAGAAAGCATGGGACGTGGCCATCGTGCGGGTGGAGCAGCTCTACCCATTCCCGCACAAGGCCTTTGCGGCTGAGATGAAGCGTTTCCCGAACGCCACCGAAGTGGTGTGGTGCCAGGACGAGCCGCAGAACCAGGGTGCGTGGTTCTTCGTGCAGCACTACATCCACGAAAACCTGTCCGAAGGGCAGAAGTTGGGTTACGCCGGTCGTCCGGCCTCAGCTTCTCCCGCCGTGGGCTATGCCCATCTGCACCAGGAGCAACAGAAGGCCCTGCTCGACCAGGCCTTCGGCAAGCTCAAGGGCTTCGTGCTGACCAAGTGAAGGTAGAAGAAACATCATGGCAATCGTAGAAGTCAAGGTTCCGCAACTCAGTGAATCGGTGGCCGAGGCCACCCTGCTGACCTGGAAGAAGAAGCCCGGTGAGGCCGTGGCAGTCGATGAGATCCTCATCGAGGTTGAGACCGACAAGGTGGTGTTGGAGGTGCCCGCACCCGCCGCCGGTGTGCTCGGCGAGATCGTGGTGGCCGATGGCGGCACCGTGGTCAGCGACCAACTGATCGCGCGAATCGACACCGAGGGCAAGGGCGCCGCGGCCGCGCCAGCCGCAGCACCTGCAGCGGCCCCCGCCCCTGCCCCTGCTGCCGCATCCGCCGCCGGTGGCAGCAAGGCCGGCGTGGCCATGCCCGCTGCGGCCAAGCTGATGGCCGACCACAACCTGGCCGCAGGGTCCGTCCCTGGGACGGGTAGAGACGGTCGTGTCACCAAGGGTGATGTGCTCGGTGCCGTGGCCGCCGGTGGGTCGGCACCCTCAGCTGCGCTGGCGGTTCAAGCCCCTGTCCCGGCCGCTGTGTCCAAGCCCCTGCCGGCCGTGGCCGCGCACAGCGCCATGAACCTGGGGGACCGTCCGGAGCAGCGCGTGCCCATGAGCCGCCTGCGCGCACGCATCGCCGAGCGCCTGGTGCAATCCCAGTCCACCAACGCCATCCTCACCACCTTCAACGAGGTGAACATGGCCCCGGTGATGGAGATGCGCAAGAAGTTCCAGGAGAAGTTCGAGAAGGAACACGGCGTCAAGCTCGGCTTCATGAGCTTCTTTGTGAAGGCGGCGGTGGCTGCGCTGAAGAAGTACCCCGTCGTGAACGCGTCGGTGGACGGCAATGACATCGTCTACCACGGTTACTTCGACATCGGTATCGCAGTTGGCTCGCCGCGCGGCTTGGTGGTGCCCGTGCTGCGCAATGTCGACCAGATGAGCTTTGCCGACATTGAGAAGAAGATTGCCGAGTTCGGTACCAAGGCGCGCGACGGCAAGCTGGGCATCGAGGAGCTGACGGGCGGTACCTTCTCGATTTCCAACGGTGGCACCTTCGGCTCGATGCTGTCCACCCCGATCATCAACCCTCCGCAGTCGGCCATCCTGGGCGTGCACGCCACCAAGGACCGTGCGGTGGTGGAGAACGGGCAAGTCGTGGTGCGACCGATGAACTACCTGGCGCTGTCCTACGACCACCGCATCATCGACGGCCGCGAAGCCGTGCTGAGCCTGGTAGCGATGAAGGAAGCGTTGGAAGATCCGGCCCGTCTGTTATTTGATATTTGATTGATTTGTGGGACAGACCGAGTAGCGAAGCGACGAGCTCTGTCCCCAACTGAATTTAGGTTGTATGAAGAACTTCGACATCATCGTCATCGGTGGCGGCCCCGGCGGCTACATCGCTGCAATCCGCGCCGCGCAGCTTGGCTTCAACGTGGCTTGTGTCGACGAGTGGAAGAACGCCAAGGGCGGCCCTGCACCCGGCGGCACCTGCACCAACGTGGGCTGCATTCCCTCCAAGGCGCTGCTGCAGTCCAGTGAGCACTTCGAGCAGGCGGGTCACCACTTCGCCGAACACGGCATCGGACTCAAGGACCTCAGCATCGACGTGTCCAAGATGCTGGCCCGCAAGGACACCGTCGTCAAGCAGAACAACGACGGGATCCTCTATTTGTTCAAGAAGAACAAGGTCAGCTTCTTCCACGGTCGCGGCTCCTTCGTGAAGGCGGTAGACAGCGGCTACGAGATCAAGGTCAGTGGTGCAGCCGAAGAGTCGATCGTGGCCAAGCAGGTGATCGTGGCCACCGGATCCAATGCCCGCGCACTGCCGGGCGTACCCTTCGATGAAGAGCTGATCCTCTCCAACGACGGCGCACTTCGCATCGGCGGCGTGCCCAAGAAGCTCGGCCTCATCGGCTCGGGCGTCATCGGTCTGGAGATGGGCTCGGTATGGCGCCGCCTGGGGGCTGAGGTCACCATCCTCGAAGGCCTGCCGACCTTCCTGGGTGCGGTGGACGATCAGATCGCCAAGGAGGCGCACAAGGCCTTCACCAAGCAGGGCCTGAAGATCGAACTGGGCGTGAAGGTCGGCGAGATCAAGGTCACCAAGAAGGGCAAGGCCGCCGGCGTGTCGGTGGCCTACACCGATGCCAAGGGCGCGGCGCAGTCGCTGGAGGTCGAGCGCCTCATCGTGTCCATCGGTCGCGTGCCCAATACGGTGGGGCTCAATTCGGAAGCCGTGGGCCTGAAGCTCGATGAGCGGGGTGCCATCGTGGTGGACGACGAGTGCCGAACCAACCTGCCCGGCGTTTGGGCGGTGGGTGATGTCGTGCGAGGTCCGATGTTGGCGCACAAGGCCGAAGAAGAGGGCGTGGCGGTGGCCGAGCGCATCGCCGGCCAGCACGGACACGTGAACTTCAACACCATTCCCTGGGTGATTTACACGAGCCCCGAGATCGCCTGGGTCGGACAGACCGAGCAGCAGCTCAAGGCGGGCGGCCGCGCCTACAAGGCCGGCACCTTCCCCTTCATGGCCAATGGCCGCGCGCGGGCGCTGGGCGACACCACCGGCATGGTGAAGTTCTTGGCTGATGCGGTCTCCGATGAGATTCTGGGTGTGCACATCGTGGGCCCCTTCGCGTCCGAGCTGATCGCTGAAGCCGTGGTGGCCATGGAATTCAAGGCCAGCGCGGAAGACATCGCGCGCATCTGTCACGCGCATCCCTCGCTCAGCGAAGCCACGAAGGAGGCCGCGCTGGCGGTGGACAAGCGCACGCTGAACTTCTGATGGCGCCTTGATGGGCGTACGCGAGCTTTTCGATCGCACGCTGGCTGAGCGCGGCTTCACCGCCGACCCAGCCCAGCGGCGCGCGATCGACTCCTTGGAGCGGTGCGAGAACGAGTGGCAGGACTACCTCTCGCGCCGGCGCAACGCGCTGACCAAGCTGCTGGTCCGCCCGCCGATCCCCAAAGGGGATTACATGCATGGCGGGGTGGGCCGCGGCAAGAGCTTCCTGATGGACAGCTTCTTCCTGTCGGTGCCGCTCAAGCGCAAGACGCGCCTGCACTTTCATGAGTTCATGCGGGAGGTGCACCGCGAGCTCGCTGAACTCAAGGGCCTTCAAAACCCGTTGGACGAACTCGGAAAGCGCATCGCAAAGCGCTTCCGCCTGATCTGTTTCGACGAGTTCCACGTGGCCGATGTGACCGACGCCATGATCCTGCACCGGTTGCTCGACTCGCTCTTTGCGAACCGGGTCAGCATCGTCACCACCTCCAACTTCCACCCCGACGGCCTGTACCCCAACGGTCTGCACCGCGACCGGATCCTGCCGGCCATTGAGCTGCTAAAGGAGCAGCTCGAAGTCATCTGTGTCGACAACGGAACCGATTACCGGCGGCGTACCCTGGAAAGGGTGAAGCTGTACCACACCCCCTTGAACGATGAGGCCGAGCAGGCGCTGCAGGCAGCGTTTGAGGGCCTGGCCGAGGCGCGTGACGAACCACCCGTGCTCAACATCGAGCACCGTGAAATCACCGCACGTCGCCGGGCTGGCGGGGTGGTGTGGTTCGATTTCAAGTGGCTGTGTGGCGGCCCCCGCTCACAGAACGATTACCTGGAGATCGCCTCGCGCTTTCACACCGTGATCCTGGCCAATGTGCCCCAGATGCCGCCACGCATGGCCAGCGAGGCTCGACGCTTCACCTGGCTTGTCGATGTGCTCTATGACCGTCGATGCAAGCTCATCATCAGTGCGGAGTGTTCTCCCGAGGAGCTGTACACCGAGGGTCCGCTGGCGCACGAGTTTCCGCGCACGATTTCGCGGCTCAATGAGATGCAGTCCGCCGAGTTCATGGCGCAAGAGCGGCGCACGGTGGATACCTCGCTGACCTGAAACGATCGCATCCTGCGCAAGGGGGATGCCCACGCGGGTTTCAGCCCCCTAGAATCGCGGCGCACATGGACGACAACCTCCGGTCCCCCCAGCGCCAGCTCATCGAGTTGCGCATCGAGCATGCCGACCTCGACAGCCTCATCGATCGACTCGCCGACCAGCCCCAGCCTGACGACCTGGCACTGCGCCGTCTGAAGAAGCGGCGCCTGATGCTGCGAGATCAGATTCGTGCCCTGGAGCTGTTGTTGGAGCCGCCCGAGCCGGCCTGATGGTGGTTCAGGCCTTGAGTGCTCCGGCCGAGCCAGGCGACCTGGGCGCAGCCGTCGCCACCCTGATGGGGCCGCAGGGCCCCTTGGCCAGGCTCGATGCGGACTACCGCGAGCGGGCCGAGCAGTCGGCCATGGCGCAGGCGGTGGCCAGTGCCATCGAGGGCCACCAGAGCCTGGTGGTGGAGGCCGGCACCGGCGTCGGGAAGACCTACGCCTACCTCATTCCGCTGCTGCTCAGTGGTCGCCGAGGACTGGTCAGCACCGCCACCAAAAGCCTGCAGGATCAGCTCTACTGGCGTGACCTGCCGCGCCTTTGCGAGCGATTGGGCGTGCCCCTGAGCACGGCTTTGCTCAAGGGCCGGGGCAGTTACTTGTGTCGGCATCGCATGGCGCAGGCCCGCCAGTTGCCTGAAGGCCTGGACCGCACCAGCCTTCGTCTCTTGGCCCGCGTAGAGGACTGGGCGCGCAGCACCTCCAGTGGCGACCTCTCCGAGGTGCCGGGTTTGGACGAGCGCGCGGCCCTGATGCCGCTGATCACCTCCACACGGGAGAACTGCCTGGGCAGTGAGTGTCCTGCCTTCAACGAGTGCCACGTGATGCAGGCGCGCCGGCAGGCCATGGCGGCCGATCTGGTCGTGGTCAATCACCACTTGTTCTTTGCCGACCTGGCCTTGAAGGAAGGCGGCATGGCCGAGCTGTTGCCGGCGGTGGAGGTGGTCGTCTTCGATGAGGCCCACCAGATCCTGGACACCGGGCTGCAGTTCGTGGCCACCAGCATCGGCACCTTGGCGGTGACGGATCTGTCTCGCGACCTGCGGGTGGCTGGCCTGGCGCATGCGCGGGGTCTTCAGGACTGGCTGGGTTGTACGCAGGCGCTGGAACAGGCCGTGCGTGAGCTTCTGGTGGCCTGCGAAGGCGAGGGTGCTCGAGGCGAAGAATCCGGACCGTCACGCCCGGCGCGTGGCAGTCGCCGCATCCGGTGGAACGAGCGTGTCTCAGGCCGCTCCGATGCGGCAGCCAGGCCGCTGGAAGTGGCCTTCCAGCAGGCGATGCAGGGGCTGGCCGATGCCCTTGAGGAGGTGCAGTCCTGCGCCAGTGCGGTGGCGGAAACCCATCCCGATCTTCAGCGCCTGGCCGAGCGCGCACAGGAGTTGCACCAACGGCTGCTCGTGTTCCAGGCCCCGCTGGCCGTGGACCGCGTTCGTTGGATCGACATGGGGCAGCACCAGGCCAGGCTGATCGACACGCCGCTGGACATCCGAGAACTGATGCAACAGTCGCGCGATCAGACCCGCCGCGCCTGGATCTTCACCTCGGCCACCCTGGGCGACGAACCCACCCTCAGTTGGTTCTGCGCGCAGGCCGGCCTGCAGGATGCGCGCGTGCTGTCCGTGGGCAGTCCCTATGACTACCCCGCGCATGCGCGGCTGTGGGTACCGGGCCAGGGTCCGGCGCCCGGGGAAGC
>Ga0082207_1000706_pt1 | contig 18201 bp, 17 predicted proteins | sample LakMenEpi10Aug09_FD_71540 | JGI IMG/M metagenome (GOLD analysis project Ga0082207, IMG submission 71540)
TGTGTTTCTCCTTATTAGTTATGGCGCTGTTTTTTTAAAAACAGGAATGGTTTTTTTACTTTTTAAAAGGGTGGTGTGTCATCACTTGGGGTCGTTGACCAACCGCCGCCAACTGGGGCTGCTGACCAAGGATCATCAGTTGATGATGTAGTTGCTTCACTAGCTGCTGGTGTGTAACCACCTCCAGCTTGGCGAGCAGTTTTAGTTACCTTAGCTGTTGCATTGCGAAGTGATGGACCGACCTCATCCACCTCTACCTCAAACACAGTTCGCTTTTCACCCTCTTTGGTTTCATAAGAGCGTTGCTTTAATCGTCCAGAGACAATTACTCGCATGCCCTTAGTTAATGACTCCGCCACATTCTCAGCAGCTTGTCGCCAAATTTGGCATTGTAAAAAGAGGCTATCGCCATCTTTCCACTCATTTGTGTTTTTATCTAAGTAACGTGGGGTTGATGCCACTGTGAACTTTGCTACCGCTGCTCCTGATGGAGTAAAGCGTAACTCTGGATCACTTACTAAGTTACCGATCATGGTTAGGTTGGTATCGCCTGCTGCCATTTTATTTCTCCCGTTTCTCTGCTTTAGATGCTTGTTCTTTATTTTTTGTTCTGGGGATTACTTTCTGGACGAACAACTTTGGTGCGAAGCACAGACTCATTTAAATTAAGTTGACGATCCAACTCTTTAACTGGTGCTGGCTCTGAGTGCATATCGATAACTGCGTAAATGCCTTCGCCTTTTTTATTTATTTCAAAGGCCATCCGGCGCTTACCCCAGATATCTAACTTATCTACCTTGCCGCCACCATCTTTAATTATCTTTAGATAAGTTTCAAGACTTGGGGCTACAGTTTTTTCTTCTAAATCAGGGTCTAAAATGACCATGAGTTCATAACGACGCATTTTTATATCCACCTCTGGACTAAAGCGGCCACGGGATTTCCGCGGCAGGTGTTGGGGTAAAGGGTAGCCGCAGAGGGTAAAAGTTGGAAATTATCCCGATTTCACTGTGGATCTGACGCTAATTTCCCGCAGTAAAAAGTAGGTAAAGGTAAGTAAGCCCACCACCCTAAGTATGGATGCGATTGCATATGCACCAGATGGCAAGCCAAAGCTGGCCCCGGTGTAGCCGGCTAAATACTGCCAAACTCCCAGGTGATAAGTAATCTCAGTTGCTTGCCAAAACCAAAATGAAATTTGTTGATTACTTTTAGTAAGTGCAATTACTGCAAGTGGAGTAAGCCATAAAACATATTGAGGTGAATAAACCTTACTGGTGGTTGTAAAGATTGCTACCGCAAAAAAAGCAACCTGCGCTAAATTTGGTGTAGTGCGTAATTTAAATAGAAATATAGCTAACGCTATAAATAAAGCTATTGTTAAAGTTGTATACAAATAATTTATACCAGGTATTTTAAATCCTAGTAAATTAAGCGCATACCAAATTGATCCAAAGTCATCTGATCTATTTAAGTTTAATTTGAAAAATCGCCACCAGCCATCAAAGTAAACGATGGCAAGTGGTAGGTTAAAAGCTAATGTAATTAATACTGTTCTAAATAAATATAAGTAGAGCTCTTTAATCTTATTTCGTTTATAAAAGATTATTGCAATAGGTAATAAGAATACGATTGGGAAAAACTTTGTTGCAATTGAAATACCTAACCAAATACTACTTGCTTCATACTTTTTCTTATCAAAGTAATAGATAGCAGCTAACGCACTTACCGTTGCCCAAAGATCCCAATTAATAAAAAGTGAAGCAGCAACTGCAGGTGCTACTGGGTAAAGATATGAGTACTCTGGCTTTATTCTTCTAACTATTAAAGCTGAGATTAAAAATAGGAAAATAATGATTACAGCGTTAATATCAAAAAACCATCTATGCGAGTTTTCAGCTGGAGTGATAAAACTAATTAGCCAATTACCTAGGCCAATTATTGGTGGATACTCCATAGAGTTAAAGGCGGATTGGTAAGGAAAAATATTAGTATCTAGATCTCGCTCTGAGAATAAGGCTGGAATATCGGTATAACAAGCGTGGACATAATTTCCAGGAGAGGCCCAATTAGTTGCCCGGCAGTAGTTAAATTTAAGTAGGGATAAAAAAGATGAGAATAAAACCGTTAAAACAAATAATTTACTTACCTTATTGGTAAGCAAGAGTTAACTCTTTTTCTTCTTTGGTGTTGGGGTTGCAGATGGTGGGATTAAAGCCGGGTCCATTTCTGGGACGGCATTGATATAACTAACTGGCTCACTACCGCCAATAAATGCTGGCTCTGGAAACTGTTGGACTGGAGCTTTTGCTAAGTACTTTTTAACAAACTCAGCCCAAATTCTTGCTGGGAAAGAACCACCAGTAACTGATGTTAAGCCACCAATACCATTTAAAGTTTGAGTGGCATCATCACGATAAAAAGCTACAGATGCTGCAACCTCTGGTGTGTAACCATTAAACCAAGCAGAGGCGTTGTCATTTGAGGTTCCAGTTTTTCCGGCAGTAGGCCTTGCGACCCTGGCGCCAACAACTGCTGCAGTTCCAGAGGATGTGGCTTTACTTAATGCGTAGGTTAGATCTGCCATTACATCTTTTTTAAATACTTCTTGAGCTTGAATTCTTCCTTGGTACAAGATTCCTTTATTTGGCCCTTGTACTTCGTTAATAATAAATGGTTCGGCATAAACCCCGTTTGCAGCAAAGGTTGCGTAAGCATTTGCTAAATCAATTACGTGTGGGCTAGCTGAACCAAGAGAAACTGATGGGGATGCAACCATTTCAACTGATTCTGGAATTCCAGCACGACGTGCTACATCTACAACTTTTTCTAATCCAGCTTTCATTCCAAGTGGCACATAAATAGTATTTACTGATTTTTCAGTTGCAGTTAGTAAGGAAAGGTCTCCCCAACTTTCGCCACCATAATTATTTACTGGATATGGTCGACCAATACCATCATCATAAACTTTTGGAGAATCTCCATTCCAAACTGAAGATAATGGAATGCCTTGTTCTAGGGCGGCAATTAATGCAAATGCTTTAAATGATGAACCACCTGATGTAATACCTTGAGTTGCTGCGTTAAATTGATACTTTAAATAATCTTGCCCGCCATACATGGCAAGAATTTCGCCAGTACCAGGTTTAATCGCAACTAAACCAATATGTAGGTTTTCAGGTGCCTTAGTTGGTGCCTCTTTATTAACTGCAAATACCGCAGCTTCTTGTGCCTCTTTAACTAATGTGGTTTTAATAATGTAGCCACCAATCATTAGTTGTTCATCAGTAAATCCAAGTAGGTTTAACTCTCGCTCAACCCAAGAGATCACATACCCCTTTGGTCCTGCTAGTGCACCTGATGTAACTCTTGGATTGATAATTGGAAACTTAACTGCATCAGCCTTTTCCTTATCCAACCACTTTTTCTCAACCATGCCATCTAAAACATACTTAAATCTAGCTTCTAGCCTTGGTAAATTCTCTTTTTTAAATCCAGGGTCATACAGTCCTGGTGAGCGCAAAATACTTGCTAGCACTGCAGATTGTGCAATATTTAATTTATCTACTGTAGTTCCAAAATAAATCTGAGAAGCAGTTTGTACTCCATAAGATCCTCTACCAAAATAAATAGTGTTTAAATAATTCTCTAATATTTCATCTTTTGTAAATTGATTTTCTAGTTTGATTGCAATAACTAATTCTTTTACTTTACGTTGAATGGATCGCTCTGGCGTTAAAAATGCGGTTTTGGCATATTGCTGGGTGATAGTTGAACCACCACGACCACTACCTAGGTTAACTACGTTATCCCAAACTGCTGCGGCAATTGCTAGTGGGTTAATTGCACGGTTGCTATAAAAATTACGATCCTCTGCTGCCATTACAGCATTTCTTACATCCATTGGAATCTGTGCCAGACTTACAACTGTTCTATTTTCTGATCCGATTCTTCCGATCTCACTTCCATCTGCATACTGGATAATTGTTGCTTGGCTATTTACATATGCATTTGGGTCTGGGATTGAAACTGTAAAATAGGCAAAACCAAATAAAAAAATACCGCCAACGAAGCTAAAGCCGGCACCTAAAACTAAAAGTCTAGGAAGTTTTTCTACCAAGTTGCTCACTTGCCAAGATTACCGCTAATCCTCATCGGCTAATGTGCGGACCTTTCGTGGTGGCTTTCTATATTTTCCATCTCCTAGCAAAAAGGATTCAATTAGATGATTCCAGTGGCAATCAGTGCAAATTTCCACGACATACACACGGAACTCTCCATATTCGCTTTGCATTTGAACCAACTCTTCTTGATTCTTAATTCGACCTGAGTATTGACCGAGTTGATCCCCAAAGGCGTACCTGAGCTCAACAATCTTTAATTTCTTACAAACTGGGCATGACCTTTTTGTTAACACACCATGATATTTTGCTGCCCGCCTTAAATATGGATCAGCATCGCAAGCATCCATTGCACTTGCCGCACCCTGGAATAGCGCAATCAAGGTGCGTCGCTTACTTAGTGAGTAATCGATAGTAGAGCGCATCGTGGCTAACATAAGATCCAAGGTTAATCCTAAATTAATTACTACGCTTGCCTTATGGGAATTTGGCCAGTTAGTAAAGGCTCGAGATTAAATCGAATCCTGACTGTTCGCTGGAGTGGCCAACTTACCGATGGGCTATTTCAATCTGCCCTTGCTAGTTTTGTACTTTTCTCACCCGAGCGAGCACCTGATGCAGTTAGTGCTGCACTAGCTTTTGCAGTTGTCCTATTGCCATACTCTTTAATCGGACCTTATGTTGGCACATTCCTAGATCGTTTTTCTAGACAAAGAATCATACGAAATTGTAATTATATAAGAGCAATTAATTTATTAATTATTGCCTATCTAGTAAATATTGGCTCAACTGGAATTATTCTTACAATTTTTGTTTTATTAGCATTTGGAGTTAATAGATTAATTTTAGCTGGGTTATCTGCGGGCTTGCCTTTACTTGTCAAAAAAGAGGAGTTAATTGCAGCAAATGCGTTAGCTGTAACTGGTGGAACAATTTGGGTTGTAATTGGTGGTGGAATTGGTATTGCTGCTAAAAACTTTGTAAGTCAAAATTATGGCGCAGATTTTGCAGACTCAATGGTAATTTTACTAGCAGCTTTTGGATTTACTGTTGCGGCATTATCATGCTTTCGATTAGAAAAAATGGAGATTGGTCCACTGCCACATGAGCAGCCATATGAAAACCATGGCTTTAAAGAAATTCTTGAAGGATTAAAAATATTAAAATTACATCCTGATACCTTGCGGGGAATTACTGCCGTTGCAATGCAGCGAAGTGGCATAACTGCGCTAACACTGATGGCCTTACTTTTAGAACGAAATACATTTAATGATCCATTAGATCCTGATGCTGGCCTTGCCGGTTTTGGCATGGCACTTGCTATTGCTGGAATTGGTATCGGGCTTGGAGCAATCATTTCGCCATATGGTGTATTGAAATTTGGTAGACATCGTTGGATGAGATTATTGATGTTTGGCTGTATTCCACCGTTACTAATTTATGCCTACCAAGTTAATGAATTCACCATGATCGGCTCTGCATTTTTAGTTGGCTTATGTGGTCAGGGAATTAAAGTTACAAATGATGCTCTAGTTCAATCTAAAATTAAAGATGAATACCGTGGAAGAGTTTTTGCGTTTTATGATATTACGGTAAATGCTGGAATAGTTACTGGGGCAATTGGTGCAGCCTTTTTATTACCAGATAATGGCGTTACATCCATCTTGCCAATAATTATTGCAATTATTTACCTTTTTGCAGCTCTACTCTTGATGAAAAAATCTAAATTTTCTGCTGCTGCCACCAATTAATAAGTAATTCTTTAGCCTTTTCTTCACCAAGTGGGCCATGCTCTAATCTAAGTTCTAGCAAAAAATCATAAGCTTTTCCAACCATTGGTGATGGTTTTATTTTTAAAATCTCCATTATTTGTTCACCAGATAAATCTGGTCGAATCTTATCTAGCTCTTCTTGTTCCATTAAGACAGCAATGCGCTCTTCTAATTCATCATATGTCTTAGCAAGCAGGTCAGCTTTTTTCTGATTTCGTGTTGTGCAATCTGCCCTAGTTAATAAGTGTAAATGTGTTAGTAGCTCACCGGCATCTCGTACATATCTTCTGACTGCTGAGTCAGTCCATTCTCCTGAACCATAACCATGAAATCGAAGGTGAAGAAAAACAAGTTGTGATACATCGTTAATTATGTGGTTATCAAACCTTAGTTTGCGCATGCGTTCTTTACACATCCTGGAGCCAACTACTTCATGATGATGGAATGAAACTCCACCGCCAGCAATTAATTGTCGAGTCTTTGGCTTACCAATATCATGTAATAAAGCTGCAAGCCGCAGGGTTAAATTAGCTCCACCCAATCGATCTTCTAATCTAATTGCCTGTTCCAGCACGGTAAGTGAATGCTCATATACATCCTTATGGTGATGGTGTTCATCTATTTCAAGTTTTAACTGCGGAACCTCGGGTAAAAAAATATCGGCTAAGCCAGTTTCAACTAGCAGCGTGATACCAAGTTTTGGTTGTTGGCCCATTATTGTTTTTATAAATTCATCCCGGATACGCTCGGATGAGATTATTTCTAACCTTTTAGCCATAGATTTCATGGCAGCTACTACTGCCGGATCAACTTCAAAATTTAACTGACTCATAAATCTTGCTGCTCGCATCATTCGAAGTGGATCGTCACTAAATGAGTCCTCAGGCTTACCTGGTGTTTTAATTACTTTATTTTGTAAATCAGATACACCGCCAAATAAATCAATAAAAGTTGGCTCATCCGTTGTTAACTCAAGTGCCATGGCATTGATTGTGAAATCTCTACGAGAAAGATCACCTTCTATATTTTCACCAAATTCAACATTTGGCTTTCTAGAATCTGCGCTATAACTTTCACTTCGATATGTTGTAATCTCAACTGTTATCTCATCTTTTTTGCCAGCGATAGTGCCAAACGCTGCGCCCACATCCCAAACTGAATCTGCCCACTTATTTAATATTTTTTCACACTCTTTGGGGTGCGCATTTGTTGTGAAATCTAAATCATTACCAAGTCTGCCTAAAATTGCATCTCGAACTGGGCCGCCAACTAATGCCAATTTAAAGCCAGCATCTTTAAAGGCTTTTGCCAGCGCAGTACTAGCTGGTGCTTGCTTGGTCAGTGTGCTGATCGCAAGTTGGGTTGCAGCATTAATCGGAGTTTTCACGGTAGCACTAGGTTAGAGCAGAGTAGGTGAATGCTGCGGGGTATAGAAGTATGTGGTTTGTAATTCGGTGTTTATTGGGAAGAAATCTTCTAGGGCAGTATCCTTAACTTATGACCCCAGCATCTAATGCGGGCGGCAATCAGGATTTAACCAGCATCCGCAAGGGTGCACAAAATAGTGGTTCTGGTAAGCCCGCTAAAAAACATAATCCAGAAAACCGTAAAGGCAACAAAAGTAGCGGTAAAAATAAGAGTTCAGTGCGCCCAAAATATGCCAAGCGAGTTGATGAGGTTAGTGCTGGTGGCTTAGTAGTTGATAAAACTGGAACTAAAGGTTTATTAATTGGCAGGTTAGATCCAAAGGATGCCTCGCATGAAAGATTGCTTTGGTCACTACCAAAAGGACATATTGAAGAGGGTGAATCACCAGAACAAGCAGCTATTCGGGAGGTGGCTGAAGAAACTGGAATTAAAAGTGAGATCACAAGATCCCTAGGTGTGATCGATTTCTGGTTTATGGCTAGTGGAAAAAGAATTCATAAAACTGTGCACCATTTTTTATTTACTGAAGTTGGCGGAAGATTAGCGCCACAAGTAACAGAGGTTGATGATGTTGCATGGTTTCCGCTAGAGGAAATTGCTTCTAGATTAGCTTACCCAGATGAACGTAAATTAATTGCGAAATCGGGGCAGCTATCACCGTGAAGAAAATATTGATAATTGCATTATCCATGTTTTTATTTAACTCGGTGTTAATTAGTTCGCCAGCATCTGCCGCACAAAATGTAAAGATATCAGAGCCCACACATAGATTAAGTAGTGGTGTATTTATCGATGACCAATTAGCAAGCAAGCTCTTACCTGATGGTGAGATTGGTTCACTAATTTATAAACCTTATCGTGGGGTGCGAAACTGGTTTATTGATCCAGCAACCATTGAAGAAATTATTGCAATGAGTGCGGGGTATGGGGTTATTAATGGAGTTACTCCAGCAGGACAAGAGATAGCAAAAAGTTGGCTGGCACAACTTAATAAGGTCACAAGATTTGAAAAGGTGAATGTATTAACTTATGGAAATCCATCTGATTATTGGCTTAAAGAGTTAGCACCTGACCAAATTGAGTATATAAATTTAGTTGGGAAAACTAGCTTAGATCTAAGTTTGAGTAGGAATTCTTTAATTTCTGCCCCAGTAAATGAAAAGCGCCAAAAGCTTAGTAAGTATGAATTAAGTGTTTTTAGGTATGCCCAGCGACAAATAGATTTGTTATCAACTTTGGTTGACAAGAAAGAGCTAGACCCAGTTCAACTTCGTCTTACCCAATTGTTAAATAGCGATATCGAAAAATCTAAACTTAATGTTTTGATTAAAGATTTTAATGAACTAATAACAACATATAGAAGCAAAATTAAAGTTACCGATACTAAATTTACAATTACTTCACAAAAACAGGAGCTGCCGGTTACTGTTGTTAATGATTTCAAATCACCAGTTAATGTGAAGTTAAGTACGAGAGCTTTAAACGGTAAGGTGAAAGTGGGCCCTGTTGAAGATATTGAAATCTTGGGGGAAGAAAAGCGTCAAGTTTTATTGCCGATAGAGGTTTTGGCCTCTGGAAACTCTAGTTTGTTATTACAACTTACAAATCTTGATAATAAACCAGTGGGTTATCCAGTAAATATAAGTTTAAATCTTTCGGTGATTAGTCCGATTGCAACATGGATCACCACGGGTGCTGCAGTGCTTTTATTTATTGCCGCCATGGTACAGAGTTGGCGCAGGGTAAGGCGGCGAAAAAATGTCTGACGGAAAGTTATTACGGGCCACTACGGTTATGGCCGCTGGCACAGTGGTCTCAAGAATTACAGGATTAATTCGTAACTTACTTATTGTTGCTTTGCTTGGTACAGCCATATTAGGTGACACATACAACGTGGCAAACACAATGCCTAACATTTTGTATAACCTGCTTATTGGTGGAGCATTAACCGCTGTTTTTGTACCGCAAATAGTTAGGTCGTTAAGGGATTCAGATGGTGGTAAAGCTTTTATCTCAAGGCTATTTACTTTAACTATTACTTTCTTATTTTTACTTACTGTATTTGGTGTAATTTTTTCACCGCAAATTGTAAATATATATGCACCTGAATACGCAGGCCGTGCTGAGTTTGATACCACTGTAACTTTAATGCGGTACTGCTTACCTCAAATATTTTTCTTAGGTTTATTTGCTTTGCTAGGACAGATTGCAAATGCTAAGGGAAAATTTGGGCCAATGATGTGGGCACCTGCACTAAATAACCTAATTGCAATTGCTTTATTTTCATGGTTTTTAGTTACTAAAGATGAATTAGTACTTGGGCAAATATCAGAGTTTGATCTTCTTTTGTTGGGAGTTGGAACAACCTTTGGCTATATCGTGCAAGCATTTATTCTCATACCGGTATTAGTTAAAAGCGGTATAAAACTATCAATTCGATTTGATTGGGCGAACTCACAAATTCTAAAATCTTTTAGGTTAGCTGGATGGAGTTTTGCTTATGCTTTAATTTCTCAGGTTTCTTACTTAATCACAATTAATATTGCAACCAGTGCCGCAGTTAAATCCTTAGCTGATGGTGTTACTACTGGTGTTGGTTATACCCCATATGCAAATGCCTACTTAATCCTTATTTTGCCACACTCTATTATTACAGTCTCTGTTGTTACTGCTTTATTGCCACAGATATCTAATTATGTAATTGATAAAAAGATCGAATTAGTAAATGAATCCTTAATAAAAACAATTAAATTAATTGGGGTTTTTACTGTTCCATCTGCCATATTAATGTTTGCATTTGGTCCACTAGTAGCTAATGTGCTCTACTTTGGAGTCTCAGTTGAGGATGCAAATTATTTGGGTTTTGTGCTATCAGCCTTTGCTTTTGGTCTAATTCCAGTGAGCATAAATCTAGTATTACTTCGTGGTTTAAATGCGTTTGAAAATTTAAAGTCACAAGTTATCGGCAATTTTATTATGAATTTTATTTCAGTAATTCTTTCCATACTGGCGGCGCAGTACTTAGAGCCAAAATGGGTAACTGTTGGCCTAGCTGTGATATTTACTATTCATTATTTTATAGGTGTAGCTATCTCGTTTTACTTAATAAAGCGGCATAAGGTTAATCTGCCAATATTTAGGCTTTTCATGTTTTATGCCAAATTAATGATGATCTTTGCCTTAGTGCTAGCCCCTATTTGGATTATTCGGGATAGCTTGCCTGGTGGGAATTTAATTCAATTGGTTTTGGTTACATCAATATCGATAGTTTTATACTTAGGCATATCTAAGCTCTTTAAAATTACTGAGATCACATCATTAGCAAAAGTTATTAGACCAGGAAGGCAATAAGGTTGGCCAGTGAGCGATATTAACGAGGTGGTAATTGTGGGCTCTGGCCCTGCTGGCTACACCGCAGCAATTTATGCAGCTCGTGCGCAATTAAAACCAATTATTTATGAAGGTTCAGTTACTGCAGGTGGTGCGTTAATGAACACCACTGAGGTGGAGAATTTTCCTGGATTTGCTACTGGGGTAATGGGACCTGAGTTGATGGATTCAATGCGTAAACAGGTGGAAAGATTTGATGCCAACATAATTACTGATGACATAGTTTCAATGAAATTATCAGGGGATGTTAAAGAGTTAACTGATGGTGCTGGAAATGTGGTTAAAACTAAATCTGTAATTTTGGCAATGGGTTCGGCATACAAAGAAATTGGTTTAAAAAATGAAAAGCGTTTATCTGGTAGAGGTGTTTCCTGGTGTGCTACCTGTGATGGATTTTTCTTTCGTAATCAAGAGATTGCAGTAGTTGGTGGTGGTGATTCTGCGATGGAGGAGGCTAACTTCTTAACAAAGTTTGCTAGCAAAGTAGTTTTGATCCATCGTCGCGATAAATTTAGAGCCTCAAAAATTATGATTGAAAGAGCTGCTGCCAATCCTAAAATTGAATTTTTGTTTAACCATGAAGTTATTGATGTTTTAGGTGAGGATAAAGTTGTTGGTTTAAAACTTAAGAACACAGTAAGCGGTGAGGAATCAGTTAAGGATTTCACTGGTTTATTTGTTGCAATTGGTCACTTACCAAGAAGTGAGTTAGTAGCTGGGCAGATAAATTTAAATAGTGATGGCTATGTAGAAGTTGAAGGTCGCACCACAAAAACAAATCTTGCGGGTGTCTTTGCCTGTGGTGATTTAGTCGATTTTACCTACCGACAAGCAATAACTGCAGCGGGTTCAGGCTGTCAGGCAGCCTTGGATGCAGAGCGGTTTCTTGCCGGCCATTAACCAGATAAAGTTAGATATAAGAACTAATAAGGAGAAGAAAAATGGCCACAACTAAAGTAACAACAGCTGATTTTGCTGAGGTAGTTTTAAACAGTAAAACCCCAGTGCTAGTTGATTTTTGGGCAGAGTGGTGTGGTCCATGTAGAGCAGTTGGCCCAATCTTGGAAGAGATCTCTGATGAGTACGGCGAAAAATTAAAAATTGTTAAATTAAATACTGATGAAGAGGGTTCGATTGCGATGAAGTATGGAATCTCTTCAATTCCAACTATGAATGTTTTTGTTAACGGTGAAATTGTTAAAACAATTGTTGGCGCTAAGCCAAAGCCTGCATTATTGAAGGATTTAGAGAGTTATATTAAGTAAAGTATTTAAGATAAAACATTATGAGTGATCAATTAAAAGTTGGCGATCGCTCTGATGCAATTGGCATAATTGCAAATACTTTAAATCGGTTGGGCTTTTTAGATAAGACATCTGATCTATTTGATCAAAGTTTAGAAGAGGCGATTAAGGCTTTTCAGCAAGAGCGCGGTTTAACTGCAACCGGGTTAGTAAATGAAATTACCCAACGCGCCCTAGATGAAGCTAGATGGCGACTTGGCGATCGAATTTTATTATTGGGGACGCAATCTTTAATGCGTGGTGATGATGTATCAACTCTGCAGGAGCGACTTATCCAAATGGGATTTAATTGTGGAAGAGTTGATGGTGTTTATGGTGTTAAAACTGAAGCAGCCGTAAAAGAGTTTCAAAAATCAGTTGGCATTGTTGTTGATGGTAAGTGTGGTCCTAGTACATTAATTTCATTAATGAGATTGGTAAAAACTGTGCAGGGCGGTGCACCTAGTGCGCTAAGAGAGAGTATTAAGCATTCAGTTAGATCCCCAGCGCTTGCCAATAAAGTTGTTGTGATTGACCCAAGTTGGGGTGGGGAGTTTGCAGGTGAGAGTTTTCATGGCGTAAATGAATCTGAAGTAGTTTTTGATTTAGCACAAAGATTAGAGGGAAGATTACTAGCACTGGGCGTGAATGTTGTTTTAACTAGAAGTGCTAAAAACTCTCCATTAGAAAAAGAGAGAATTGAAATTGCAAACTCAGTTAATGCTGATCTACTAATTGCACTTAAGGTTGATAGTTATAAAAATGAGAATGCTAATGGTGTGGCAACTTATTACTATGGTCGAGATGACAAAGGTGTGCATTCGGTTGTAGGTGAAAGATTTGCTAACTTAATTCAGCGCGAAATCTGTGCTAGAACTGATTTACTAAATTGTAGAACCCATGCCAAAAGTTGGGATTTGCTTAGATTAACTGTGGCCCCGGCGGTAAGAATTGATTTGGGTTATTTATCAAACCCGCAAGATGCTAAGCGGTTAGTAGATGCACAATTTAGAGACCAGCTTGCGGAGGCGATGATTGTTGCTATCCAACGGCTTTACCTATCAGCAGAAGACGATGCCAAGACTGGAACGTTGCGTATTTCAGACCTGCGCAGAGCCGGTATACGTAATTAATTTTCTAACCATCACTTAGTGTGGCAAACTTGGTTAATGAACTCAGGGCGAGATTTAAGAGTAGTTAAATCAATTACCCCTGACCGGGTTCACACTGGTGAGCCAGAGAATCTGCCAGAAAGATTTGCTCATCGTGCAACTGGCATGAAAGCAAGTGAAATTAGATCTTTATTTGCAGTAGCAAGCAGACCTGAAATTGTTTCGTTAGCTGGCGGTATGCCAAATCTATCTGCTCTACCAATGGAGATGATGGCTTCAGTTACTGAAAAATTAATTAGAGAAAATGGCGCAGAGGCTTTGCAGTATGGAAGTGGTCAGGGTCATCCAAAATTACGTGAGCAAATTTGCGATGTAATGGCGTTAGAGGGGATTAAAGCTCATCCTGATGATGTAATTGTTACCACTGGATCCCAACAAGCACTTGATTTAATTTCTAGAATTTTTATTGATCCAGGTGATGTGGTTTTGGTTGAGGCCCCATCATATGTTGGTGCTCTTGGCACCTTTAAACAATATGAGGCATCTGTGGTTCATGTTGAGATGGATAATGATGGTTTGATTCCAGTTGCTCTGCGCAATGCAATTAAAGTTACTAAGGCTGCTGGGAAGAAGATAAAGTTTTTATACTTAATTCCAAATTATCAAAATCCAGCTGGTGTATTACTACCGGCCGACCGTAGAAGTGAAATTTTAGATATTTGTCGAGATGAAAAGATATTTATTGTTGAGGATAATCCTTATGGCCTGTTAGGTTTTGATAAGCCAAGTCCAAATGCAATGCGGGCTAGCGATTCAGAAAATGTAATTTATTTGGGAACATTTTCTAAGACTATCGCTCCTGGTTTAAGGGTTGGTTGGGCGTTAGTACCGCAATCATTAAAGGAAAAAATGGTAATTGCATCAGAGTCCTCAATTCTTTGTCCATCTAATTTCACACAACTAGTTATCTCAAGCTACTTAGCTAATCAACCATGGCGCGATCAGATTGCTAGCTTTGCTAAGTTATATAAAGAGCGCAGGGATGCAGCTCTTGCAGCTTTAGATAAGTATTTTCCTAAAAATGTTACCTGGACAAAACCTGAGGGTGGTTTTTATATTTGGATAACTTTGCCACCTGAAATTGATGCAAATTCGTTAGTGCCAAAAGCAATCGCTGCCAAGGTTGCTTACGTACCAGGTACTGCATTTTATGCAGATGGCTTAGGGAGTTGGTCATTGCGAATTTCATACTGCTACCCAACTGCTGAGCGAATTACTGAAGGAATTAAATCTTTAGCAGGTGTGATTAAAACTGAGATGGAAAATAGGCAAATTACCTATTAATTGGCGGTAATTGCCCCAATTTTTATTAACTCACTTCTTAAGATTTCGGTTGCAGCAAGTGCGGCAGCAAGTGAAATATGTGATGCATCTCGATACGCAATGTAATCATCTTTGATAGCTGGGCAATTTGAGTTACAAAACCAATTTGTTAGATCTACTCTCTTATAACTGGGGGAGCCAAATTTAATTGGTTTGTTTATTTGAGTACATTCCTGCTCTTTGCCGGAGGCAAGACAGGCTGGCACATCAATCTGTGGTTTTGGGGTATCTACTAAGAAGATGACATTTTCACTTACTGGTTTTAGCTCTTCATACAATTTACGCTGCCCTTGTTGCCAATAAAACTGCTTGCTGTTTTCTTTTGAATTTAATTGATAATGCTCGGAGTTAGTAATAATTAAGATATTTGGTTTAATTCTCTTAATTTTTGCTATTTGGTTATCCTGCCATTTTCTGCACTCACTTGCCTTAAACGCACCCTTATTTGCTCTGGGTAAATCAATGGCAGAACAAGAGGCTTTTGTGAAGGAGAGTAATTTATAGCCTTGGCTGGTAGCAATTTTCTCAACCGCTGGAAACCATTGAGCAGCATGTGAATCTCCAAACAAAACTATCTCTTTGCTTGAATTTGTATCTGCATATAAACACTCAGTGGTATTGGTTTGACCGTAATTTGCATGGCAGCCATCATCATAAATAATTGGCAACTTTGTAACCTCATTTAGATCAAAGCTATATTGACTCATTTTTGGCGAGATAATATTTGTGGAGTTTAAATTTATTCCTACTCCAAGTGCCACAGAAGAGGCGGTAACACCAACCAAAGCTTTATAAACAAAGGCGGTTGAGAATTTCTGATACCTAAGTGGTTGCTCTATATATTTGCTAGTTAGGTGGGCAAAAACTACTGTGACAAATAAACAAAGAATGCGTTGAAATACAGTCAAAGACTGACCCAGCCAAACACTTGGTAAAACTAAAATCGGCCAATGCCATAGATAAAGTGGGTAGGAGATCTCACCTAACCATTGGGCAATAGGATTATTAAATGATTTAGTTAATACCTTTGGCCAGCTTCCTATTGAGGCAATAAGTAAGACTGAACCAACTACTGGTAGCAATGCTAGATAACCTGGATATGCGGTATTTTCATTAAAGACCAAGGCGGCTAGCCCAATAACAATTACCCCAAGCCAGGTAAAGCTTTGATGTTTTAATCTCTTATTAGAGATAAAAAGTAGTAGCGCACCTGCTGCTAATTGCCATGCTCTAGTACTTAATGAATAAAAGGCCCAGATTGGTGAGATTTGAGTTTGAATAATTGAAAGCAGTAGCGAGGATATAAATATGGCAATCACACCATTTCTTATCCAATTAACTCCTCTTTTAGCTAGGAAGATAATCAAGATTGGCCAAATTAAATAAAACTGCTCCTCAACCGCTAGTGACCAGTAATGTAAAAAGGGTGAGGGTAGGGCATCTAGATTTTGGTAATCATTTTGCCACCAGGCAAAGGTGTAATTTGAAATATATAGCGCAACTGCAATTACATCTTTTCCTAAATTATCTCGATAAATGGGGGGAAGTAATATCAAAGATGCAACTGAGGTAATTAGCAAGACAAATGCTGATGTGGGCAACAAGCGCTTAATTCGGCGCTGGTAGAAATTTTTCAGATCTAATTTTCCACTCGTCTCTAGCTCTTTTAATATTAAACCTGTGATTAGAAAGCCTGAGATAACATAAAAAAGATCAACTCCAATAAATCCACCTGGTACAAATTTGGCGTGGTAGATAAGAACTAAAATTGCCGCTAGCGCCCTTAACCCTTGAATCTCTAATATGCGCATTGTTTATTTACTTATTTTTAAGGGTTTTAACTTGCTTACTTGCCTTTAATTATCTTGCTAATTCGCTCTAAATCCTCAATGGTGGCAAACTCAATCACAATCTTGCCCTTTTTCTTACCCAACTCAACATTGACCCTAGTGTCTAAGTGATCAGATAATTGCTCTGAGATATCTTTAATTTTGGGTGCAATAATTTTTCCACTTCTTACTGATCCACCTTTAACTTTGGCACTACCTGAGGCAACAATCTCCTCTACCGCTCGAACTGTTAAACCTTCAGCCACAATTTTGTTAGCTAAATTCTCAATCTCTTTTTGATCTGTTAAAGATAGTAAGGCTCTGGCGTGACCGGCGGAGATAATTCCAGCTGCCACCCTGCGCTGAACCGATATTGGTAAATTAAGTAGGCGCATAGTGTTGGTGATGGCTGGGCGAGATTTGCTTAACTTGCTAGCTAATTCATCATGGGTATAGCCAAAATCATTTAATAATTGTTGATAGGCCGCACCCTCTTCTAATGGATTTAATTGACTTCGGTGAATGTTTTCAATTAACGCCTCTTTCAGTAATTGGTCGTCATTAGTTTGGCGAATAATTACTGGAATGCTTTTTAAGCCAGCTAGTTTTGCTGCGCGATATCTGCGCTCTCCCATAATTAATTGATACTTACCATTTCCAATTGATCTAACAACTGGTGGTTGTAGTAATCCAACCTCTTTAATAGAAAGTGCTAATTCAGCTAATTGCTCTTCATCAAAAACTGTTCGGGGTTGTTTTGGATTTGGCAGGATTTGGTTTACATCTATTTCATTTCGATCTGCAACTAGTTGGCCAGTTGAAGTTTTAATATCTGATGGGATATTTGATTGTGGGATTAATGCATCTAATCCCCTACCTAAACCACCTTTGCGAGCGCTCATAAATTACGCGCTTTCATTTCTAATACTCATCTTTGAGCCGCCTCGATTTGAAATCTCTCTAGCCACACTCATATATGCAATCGCACCAGGAGATGATGCGTCATAGGTCATAACTGTTTGGCCATAGGAGGGGGCTTCAGAAACTCTTACCGCTCTTGGAATTGGAATGTTAATTAATTGTTCTGGAAAATGTTTTCTCACATTCTCCGCCACATCCCCAGCTAATCTAGTTCTACTATCAAACATTGTTAAGACAATAGTGCTTAATACAATCTTTGGATTTAATCTCTTTTGAACCTCACTTAATGTTTCTAATAATAAAGATAAGCCCTCTAGTGAGTAGTACTCGCATTGAATTGGTACTAATACTTCATCAGCTGCAGTTAATGCATTAATAGTTAATAAGCCAAGGGATGGTGGGCAATCAATAAAAACATAATCAAATCTTTGACCTGCATTTTGTTTTAAGGTTAAAAAATTATTTAGCGCACTCTGTAATCTAAACTCTCTAGCAACTGTTGGTACTAATAAAATTTCAGCTCCGGCTAAATCTGAGTTTGCTGAAATAATCTCTAGATGTGGAAAATTTGCCACCTTTTGCACCACATTTGCCATTGGTAGATCATTAATTAACACCTCATATATGCCTTCGGTATTACTTCGATCAATTCCAAATGCGGTAGAGGCATTTCCTTGTGGATCTAAATCAATTACTAAAACCTTTAAGCCACCCATAGATAGGGCAGCAGCTAAATTGACCGCGGTAGTGGTTTTTCCGACCCCGCCTTTTTGGTTGGCAACGGTGAAGATGCGGGTTTTTAAGGGGGCCACCATCGGCTCTTTTAACCGGCGGATGCCCACAACCGGCTTCACCTGCTGGTTGGTTTCATGTGAAACATCATTTCCGCTCATGGGCACAAAGTTAAGCACCTTTCTTAACCTCAACCACTCTAGCCACCGGCAGATTGGGTAGATTTATCT
>Ga0082207_1000711_pt1 | contig 18132 bp, 18 predicted proteins | sample LakMenEpi10Aug09_FD_71540 | JGI IMG/M metagenome (GOLD analysis project Ga0082207, IMG submission 71540)
AACGTCGAAGCGAAGCTGAATGAATAACTCGTGCACGATCGCGCATGAATTCCGTACGACCTGGACGCTTTGCAGGTTCATCCAGGAACCGTTCCTGATCGTGGGCGCTATATGTCACGGAAGTACCTTAGTAACAATGTCTGCACCTGGTAAGTGATCACTTACATGAATGCCGCGGCGACCAACTGTTATATACGCCAAATATGCGGCCGCTTCCCGAAAGAGGTAGCGATAACCACTGTTATCCAGAGTATTTGGCCCAGTTTGGACAGGTGAACATGTTGCCAATACACCTTGATCATTAGCCATCTTAATTGATCGCGCGCAGTGAAAAGGATCGGTAACAATAATTACATCACTGACATAACGTTTTTTCATGACCTTGGCATAAGCCTTAGTACTTGCCAAAGTATCGCGGCCTTCTTCAACTGCAGTGATATTTTTAGCTGGAATTCCATTAGTGCGCAGCCAATACTTTCCGGAAGCTGCTTCCGTTGTGCGATCTCCAGGTGCACCTGCGCCAACAGTAATAATTGCTGAGGCGTAACCAAGTTCAAAGATTCGTTGTGCTTCGACCAATCTACCTTCTAGCGCTTCTCCTGGGCGACCATCTAATTGCGCAGCTCCCAAGACAACAATCACATCTGCCTGACGTACTACTGGATTATTTGCCGCTCTCCAAACTTGCGAAATTCCGTAGGCAGGGCCAATCAATGCAAGAATCAAAATCACGGTAATCGTGCGGCGAATCCATCTAAAGAAAAACATCTATCCGCCTGAAAATGCATCCTCTAGTTCAACATGAACTAGTTCATCTGGATCATTGAGCCAACCATCAGGCAATGTGGGTGGGCGACCATGGCTGGTTCGACCACGTGGCTTTTCACCAACTTCTGTTGGATATGGCTGATCCTCTAATTGATCTAAAAGATTACGCATCTCTTGCAGTGAAGAAACCATTCCGAGGTCATGGCGAATCTCGCGCGGCACACGGAAGCCCTTCAAATACCAAGCCATGTGCTTTCGCATATCGCGCATTCCGCGATCTTCAGATTCTAAATATTCGACAATCAGATTTGCATGACGGAACATCACTTCGCGCACTTCATGCAACGTTGGCGTAACTTGTTTACCTTCGCCTTTGAGCGCAGATACAAGATCTGTAAACAACCAAGGTCGCCCTAAACATCCGCGTCCAACAACAACACCGGCGCATCCACTTTCTTTGACCATGGATACCGCGTCGCTGCCAGACCAAATATCACCATTGCCTAGAACTGGTACACCTGTTGGCTTTAAATGCTCTACTAATCGCGCAATCGCAGACCAGTCTGCTTTGCCTTCATACATCTGCGCCGCTGTGCGCGCATGTAATGCAACCCAAGCAACACCTAGGTTTGCTGCTGATTGTGCCGCCTCTAAATACGTTTCATGATCACTGTCAATTCCAATGCGCATCTTTACCGTAACCGGAATACCAAAAGGTTTTGCAGCTTCAACGGCTGCGCCAACAATGCTGGTAAAGAGTTTGCGCTTGAAAGGAAGGGCTGCTCCCCCGCCTTTGCGAGTTACCTTGGGAACAGGGCAACCAAAGTTCATATCAATGTGGTCAGCAAGATTTTCCTTGCCAAGCATTGTTACCGCCGCACGCATCGTTGTTGGATCCACGCTATACAACTGAACTGATCGTGGCCACTCATCTTTTCCAGGAACAATCATTCTCAAAGTTTCTGGACGACGTTCAATTAAAGCTCGCGCGGTAACCATTTCGGAAACAAACAACCCTGCACCTTGTTCGCGACATAGTGTGCGAAATGGTGCATTGGTAATTCCGGCCATGGGAGCCAGAACAACCGGCGGATCAATGTAATGATCACCGCTTGCTAGTGGGAGTAAGAGAGGCTTTAGCAACCTAGTAAACGCGGTGCTAACCATGCCTCGACCTGATCCAGGCCGATGCGCTCTTGCGCCATTGTGTCGCGATCGCGAATTGTTACCGCATTATCTTCAAGAGTTTCGAAGTCAACGGTGATGCAGTATGGAGTTCCGATTTCATCTTGACGACGGTAACGACGACCAATTGCACCTGCGTCATCAAAATCAATGTTCCAATTCTTGCGCAACTGTGCTGCAAGATCGCGCGCCTTAGGTGACAAATCAGCGTTACGTGACAGTGGCAGAACCGCTGCCTTAATTGGTGCAAGGCGATGATCAAGCTTTAGTACTGCACGCTTTTCCATTTCGCCCTTGCTGTTTGGCGCTTCATCTTCAGTGAATGCATCCATCAAGAATGTAAGGGTGCAACGATCCACACCTGCTGCTGGTTCGATCACATACGGCGTCCAGCGCTCACCCTTTTCTTGATCAAAGTAAGAAAGATCCTTACCTGATGCTGCAGAGTGTGCCTTCAGATCGAAATCTGTACGGTTAGCAATACCTTCAAGCTCGCCCCATTCGGTTCCGGCGAATTCAAACTTATATTCAATATCTGCTGTGCGCTTTGAATAATGTGACAACTTTTCTTTTGGATGATCATAAATTCGCAAACGATCCGGGTCGATTCCTAAATCTACATACCAAGCAAGACGGGTATCAATCCAGTATTGGTGCCATTCTTCATCGCTACCTGGAACAACGAAGAACTCCATCTCCATCTGCTCAAATTCGCGGGTGCGGAAAATGAAGTTTCCAGGTGTTATTTCATTGCGGAAAGATTTTCCAATTTGGCCAATACCAAATGGTGGCTTCTTGCGAGAAGTTGTCATTACCTGATCAAAGTTAATAAAAATTCCTTGTGCAGTTTCTGGACGCAAATAAGCAAGCCCTGATTCATCTTCTACTGGTCCAAGGAAAGTCTTTAGCAAACCGCTGAATTGCTTTGGAACTGTGAACTGACCTTTGTTTCCACAAGCTGGGCAGTTAATGTCAGTTAAGGATTCTGGCTTCTTCTTGTGCTTGGCCTCGTACGCCTCTTCAAGGTGATCTGCGCGGTAGCGCTTGTGGCAAGCGGTGCATTCAGTCAACGGATCGCTAAATGTTGCAACGTGTCCTGATGCTTCCCAAACTTCCTTCGCCAAGATCACACATGAATCAAGACCGACAACATCTTCGCGGCCCATGACCATTGATTTCCACCATTGGCGCTTCACATTGTTCTTAAGTTCAACACCAAGTGGGCCGTAATCCCATGATGCGCGAAGTCCACCGTAAATTTCAGAAGACGGGTAAACAAACCCACGACGCTTTGCAAGTCCTACGATATTTTCTAAACGGTCCGTTGCCACAATTTTCTCCATCCGGCTGGCTGTCGGCGGTCAGCAACTGTTGTTACTTCCGTACGAGAATTTTACTCTGTGTATGAGCGTTCATACGCACCTGGCTCATCAATTGCCTGTGCAAGAAGTGGAATTGCATTCATTTTTACATTCAGATTGCTTAACGCTCTGCGGTAGGAGCCAACATTTTCCCAATGGGTTACCAGTGACCACAACGATGGATCATCAAGATTCTGTCCAAATTCTCCGCTTACAAATCCTGCGCACGCTGAAAAGGCCTCCAGCGCAACTGACATCTGAGCCTCAAACTGAGAAGCCTGGGCCAAGGGGGTCGAAAAGCGAGCTATTGCGAGCATGGGCTGAGCGTATCGGCTCGGATCTGGAAATGATAATCATTTCCATTTTTATGATACTGTCCAGCTATGAATATAGCCATCATCCTCGCAGCCCTTACCGCACTATCTACCTTTGCAGGAGGGGCTTTGGCCCTTAAGTCAAAGGATCGCCTCCATCTTGTTCTCGGTTTATCAGCCGGTCTACTTCTAGGTCTCGTTGCTTTTGATCTTCTTCCAGAGGTCTTTGAGTTAGGAACTGGGGAATTTCTACATGCCCCCACTGTTTCAATCGCGCTGATCGGTGGTTTCTTACTTCTGCATTTCTATGAGCGCATCTTTGGTTCACACGAGCCCGCTGAATCAGATTATGGGCATGACCACAAGCACTCACATAACTTCACTGGTGCCTTTGGTGCAATCGCAATGGGAGGCCATGTTTTTCTTGATGGCTTAGCACTAGGTGTTGCATTCAAGGTCAGCAATGATTTAGGTCTTGCGGTATTTATCGCTCTCCTTGTCCACGCATTTAGTGATGGCTTGAACACTGTTTCCTTCATGATCAAATCTGGTCTCTGGGGAAAGAGAAGTATCGGTCTGTTAGGCGTTGATGCACTAGCTCGCGTTTCTGGTGCAGCACTTGGAAGCACACTGGTTTTGAGCAACAATTTGATTGCTCTCTACCTTGCAGCATTTTCAGGAATAGTTATCTACCTTGCTACATCTCACATTTTGCCTGAAGCGCATTCACGTCATTCCTCACGTTTGACAATGGTTGCAACTATTTCAGGTGTCTTGATTATGTGGGGCCTAGTTGCTTATCTACATTCAGGTGATGCACATGCTCATGGAAGTGGGCAAGAAATCCACCAAGAGGATGAGCACGGCCACGAAGAAGGTCATGCTGAAGAGGGTCATACTGAAGAAGGTCATACTGAAGAAGATGGGCACCAGCACTCAGACAATGAATAAATCTGACATCAAACTGATTGCAGTTCTTGAGCGAACTGGTGGTTTTGCCAGCGCTCAAGAGCTGCATCAAATCCTGCGCCGCGAAGGCGATGGAATAGGTTTAACAACGGTTTACCGCGCCTTGCAATCTTTAGTTGATGACAAGATCGTCGACCTGCTGCGCCGTGAAGATGGCGAAGCTATTTACCGCTTGTGCGGTGACACGCATCATCACCACTTAGTGTGCAAGAGTTGTGGGGACACAGTTGAAATCGAAGGAGGCGCAATTGAAAAATGGGCCAAAACTATGGCTGAAGAGTTTGGATTCCGCGACGTGGGTCATACAGCCGAGATCTTCGGAATCTGTTCAAAGTGTTAAGTAATGGGCGACTTTAGAGGTATTCCAACCTGCGCATGTCCTGCGTGTGGCTCTCACTTATTGGAAATTACAGCTGCATTTAGCCCAGATACCTACGAGATAGAGATGTACTTGTTAGACAACGCACGTTGTGCGATGTGTCAGGCTCATTTGACTGCCCCAACACCCATCGATCACCCTGCTGCTTAAGCTTTTCCAAATCTTCGATCTCTAGAGGAATACTCTTCGATCGCTTTCCACAAAGTTTTTCGTGTGACATCCGGCCACAGCACATCCATGAAGACAAATTCGGCATAAACACTTTGCCAAGGCAAGAAATTACTGGTGCGCTGCTCCCCTGATGAACGAAGGAAAAGATCCACATCGCTCATCTGCGGAGAATCTAAATACTTAGCAAATACTTTTTCGGTAATTGCATCGGCTTTAATTTTGCCGCGCTTAACATCTCGTGCAAGTTCGGTTGCGGCATCGACAATTTCTAAACGCCCACCATAGTTAACACACATATTTAAAGTTAAAACTTTGTTTTTCTTGGTCAACTCTTCGGCTTCTTCCAGCTCTTTAATTACCGTGCTCCACAAGCGTTTAGGACGACCGACCCACCGGATGCGCACACCCATTTCATTCATTTGGTCACGGCGCCTGCGAATAACTTCCCGGTTAAAGCCCATTAAGAACTTCACTTCATCTGGGGAGCGCCGCCAGTTTTCAGTTGAAAATGCATAGGCACTAATCTCTTTAACGCCGTATTCAATTGCGCCTTCAACAACATCAAACAACGCTGCTTCGCCGGCTTCGTGTCCCGCGGTACGCGGTAAGCCTCTTTGCTGTGCCCAACGACCATTGCCATCCATAACGATCGCAACATGATGAGGAATTTTTATTGTCATACCCGCTCCACCATTGGCAAGGAACGCAAACCGCGCTCTAGGTGCCATTGTAAATATGCAGCAATCAAACCACTAGCCTCTCGGCGAAACTTTGCTTCACTTGCGCTGGCGGTTTCCCAATCACTGCTCAATAGCGCGCCCATCAGTTCTAAAGTCTCAGGGGCTGGAGTTGCACATGCCGATGGGCGGCAATCTGCACATACTGATCCCCCGCCAACTAATGAAAAGTATCGGTGGGGTCCTGGCTTTTCACATTTGGAACAAATCGTCATCGATGGTGCATACCCAGCAACAGCCAAAGATCGCAATAAAAATGCATCCAGAATCAACAGTGGCTCGTAGCGATTTTCAGCTAAAGCTTTCATGCCGCCAACAACTAACTGAAACTCTTGCAGCGCCGGTTCATTTTCTTGACTGGTAAAACGTTCAGCCGCCTCCAGAATCGCCGCCGCAATTGTCCAGCGTTGGTAATCCTCTGTGAGCGCTTCTCCGTAATTCATGAGCGCTTCTACTTGAGTAACGGTGTCGAAGGTTTTGCCCGTGTACAACTGAATATCAACGTGGCTTCCCGGTTCAAGGCGTGCACCAAACTTTGATTTTGTGCGGCGAACACCTTTTGCAACTCCGCGGATACGACCATGGTCGCGGGTTAACATCGTGATGATTCGATCGGCTTCGCCTAATTTTTGGGTGCGCAGGACAATTGCCTCATCCCGGTACAAACTCATACGGGTAAAGGTAGTGCCAAAACAGGCATCAACTGATTAGCGAATTGCGCGGTTTATCGCAGACACGACAGCTTTTAATGCTGCCGTTGTGGTGTTTGGATCAATTCCGACACCCCAGAAGACATCGCCTTCGATTGCGCATTCAAGATAGGCCGCAGCAGATGCATCTCCACCTGCTGACAATGCATGCTCGAAGTAATCAAGTACTCGGACATCAACACCGTATGCCTGCAAGATGTTACAGAAAGCAGCGATTGGACCGTTGCCCTGTCCCTTAAGTTCATGTAATTGACCACGATCTGTCAATGAAACGCTCAAGTAAACATCTTCACCAAGAACTGAGCTTTGTGACAAGCCCTTAAGACGGAAACGTCCCCACGGTGCGCCATCAGTTGGCAAGTACTCATCTTCAAAGATATTCCACAGATCTTCAGGACTTACTTCGCCACCTTCGGCATCAGTTTTTGCCTGAACATTTTTTGAAAATTCAATTTGTAAACGTCGCGGTAGATCAAGGTGGTGTTCGTTCTTCATCAAATACGCAACACCGCCCTTACCTGATTGTGAATTAACGCGAATTACCGCTTCGTATGAACGACCAATATCTAGTGGGTCAATTGGCAAGTAAGGAATCGCCCAGGTGTGATCACGTACTTCCTTGCCAGCAGCTTTTGCATCACGGGCTAAGTGATCAAAACCTTTCTTGATGGCATCTTGGTGTGAACCTGAAAATGCAGTAAATACCAGGTCGCCGCCATAAGGATGACGCTCTGGAACACGTAATTGATTAGCGTATTCAACGGTACGTCGAACCTCATCAATGTTAGAAAAATCAATCTGTGGGTCAATGCCATGTGTAACCAAGTTGATGCCAAGGGTCACCAGACATACATTTCCGGTGCGCTCACCATTTCCAAACAAGGTTCCTTCAATGCGATCTGCACCCGCTAAGTAGCCGAGTTCGGCCGCGGCAACACCTGTGCCACGATCATTGTGAGGATGAAGAGAAACAATCACGTTTTCGCGATTGTTTAAATTGCGGCACATCCATTCGATTGAATCAGCATAAACATTTGGCATGGCTAATTCGACAGTTGCTGGAAGATTCATGATCGTCTTCCACTGCGGGGTTGGCTTCCAAACATCATTGACTGCATTACAAACTTCTACGGCGAATTCAAGCTCAGTTCCGGTGTAAGACTCGGGTGAGTACTCAAATGAAACCTTAGTTTCTGGAACAGTTGCCATTAAATCTAAACAAATCTGAGCTGCATCGGTTGCAATCTTTTTGATGCCATCTTTATCCAGGCCAAAAACAACTCGGCGCTGCAAAGTTGAGGTCGAATTGTATAAGTGAACAATTGCCTGCTTGGAACCCTTAATTGCTTCAAAAGTGCGGATGATTAGTGATTCGCGGGCCTGAGTTAAAACTTGAATAACGACATCATCAGGGATCAAGTTCTCATCAATAATCTTTCGAACAAAATCAAAATCTGTTTGGCTCGCACTTGGAAATCCAACTTCGATTTCTTTATAACCCATCGCAACAAGAAGTTTGAACATCGCCAACTTGCGCGGGGTATCCATAGGATCAATAAGTGCTTGATTTCCGTCGCGAAGATCTACTGAGCACCACTTAGGGGCTTTAGTGATTTTCTTATTTGGCCAGGTGCGATCTGCAAGATCTACAGGGTGAAACGGCGCATAACGATGCACGGGCATCTTTGACGGCACTTGGTTAGGGAAGTTCACTTGTTAAGGGTAACGCGTGAGTTAAAGGACTGGCAAGTAACGATCTAGTTCGAAAGCGCTAACTTGTCGACTGTAATCAAGCCACTCTGCGCGCTTATTGCGCAATACATACTCAAAAACATGCTCACCCAAGGTCTCGCGAACTAACGCACTTTTTTCCATTTCAATAATGGCTTCATTGAGATTTGATGGAAGAGCTACAGGATTGCTTGAATCGCTTAAAACATACTTTTCTTCAACGCCCTTAAGACCTGCCGCAAGCATTACTGCATAAGCAAGATATGGGTTGCAGGCAGTATCTGGTGAGCGAAATTCAATTCGCGTTGAATTCTCTTTGCCTGGCTTATACATAGGCAGTCGAACAAGTGCGCCACGATTACTTGGGCCCCAATTAGCTAGGGCTGGTGCTTCTCCTCCACCATGTAAACGCTTGTAAGAATTAACCCACTGATTTGTAATCGCAGTAATTTCTGGGGCGTGTTTAATTAAACCTGCAACAAAACTACGCCCAACCGCTGAAAGGCTGAACTCTGCTTTTGCATCATAGAAAGCGTTTTCTTCGCCTTTGAACAATGAAACGTGGGTGTGCATTCCGCTACCCGGATGATCAGTGAACGGCTTTGGCATAAATGAAGCGTGGAAGCCTTGATCCATAGCAACTTCTTTAATCACATGACGGAAAGTCATGATGTTATCTGCAGTTGTTAAAGCATCTGCATCACGTAAGTCGATTTCTTGCTGGCCCGGGCCACCTTCATGGTGTGAAAATTCCACGCTAATTCCCATCGCTTCCAGCAAAGTAATTGCTTGGCGACGGAAGTCATGTCCAACTACGGCAGGTGTGTGATCGAAATATCCACCTTGATCAACAGGAACTGGTGAAACACCTGTCTCTGGAGGATTCTTAAACAAGAAAAATTCGATTTCAGGGTGGGTGTAACAGGTGTATCCCATTGTTGCGGCTTTTTCTAATGTGCGACGCAAAACATTTCGTGGGTCGGCAGGGGATGCAGAACCATCAGGCATTGCAATATCGCAGAACATACGTGCTGCACCTGGTGCTTCTGTGCGCCATGGCAGAATCGAAAATGTTGCTGGATCTGGTTTGGCCAACATGTCAGATTCAGTTATTCGAGCAAAGCCTTCGATTGCTGAACCATCGAATCCAATACCTTCGGCAAATGCATTTTCAAGTTCAGCTGGTGCAATTGCTACAGACTTTAGGAAACCAAGTACATCTGTAAACCATAAACGCACAAAACGGATGTTGCGTTCTTCCAGCGTTCTAAGAACGAACTCCTGCTGCTTATTTGTATCTGCTGACATAAGAAGCATTCTTACAAATGCAGGTTACGGCTATGTTAAATCACCAATTAAGGCCTAAATAACGAAGAAATCAGCCTTATCCAACAGAGTCTTCGGGGCCAAACTTGTTGTGATGACCGCGTTTGCGCTGATGCGAGAGCCATCCCCGATAGTGACATTTCCCAGCACCCGTGCACCAGCGCCGATGATTACATCGTTACCGATGGTGGGATGGCGCTTTCCATTTTCAATTCCACGAGCACCTAGGGTGACATCGTGATACATCATCACATCGTCTCCAACAATTGCAGTCGCACCAATTACTACGCCCATGCCATGGTCAATAAAGAAGCGTCGCCCAATTGTTGCCGCTGGATGAATTTCAATTCCGGTTGTGGAACGTACAAGGTTGGAATGAATTCTTGCAATCAGCTTTAATCCACGTTTCCACAAAAAGTGAGAAATTCGGTGTCCCCAAATCGCGTGCACACCTGGGTATGCCAATGCGACCTCTAACCGATTACGCGCCGCCGGATCGTGGCTTAAGGCGTTGTCGAGGTCTTCAATGATGCGACTTAGGATTGGCATTAATTAGTCAACCAAATCCTCATACAGAACTGTTGAGAGATATCGCTCACCATTAGAGGCACAAATTACAACAATGTTTTTGCCTGCAAACTCTGGACGTTTTGCAATCTCTGTTGCGGCCCACAAAGTTGCACCAGATGAAATTCCGGCAAGGAAGCCTTCTTCTGCTCCCGCTCTGCGTGCGTACTTAATTGCATCGGCTGCGGTTGCATCCAAGATCTCGTCATAAACAGTGCGATCTAAAATGTTAGGAATAAAGTTTGGACCAATTCCCTGAATAGGGTGTGGCCCTGGTTCTCCACCATTTAGAATTGGTGATGCCGCTGGCTCAACACCAAAAACCTTAATTGCAGGATTCTTTTCCTTTAAATATTGACCTGTTCCAGTAATTGTTCCGCCGGTTCCGATACCTGAAACAAATGCATCAACTTTGCCATCTAGATCGCGCCAGATTTCTGGACCAGTTGTTGTGCGGTGAATAAATGGACCTGCTTCGTTTTCAAACTGACGAACTAGAACCGCACCTGATTTGGCAAGTTTTTCGGCCGCAGCAACTGCGCCCTTCATTCCTTCACCAGCTGGAGTTAGCACTAATTCTGCTCCATATGCGCGGATTAACTTGCGGCGCTCTTTTGAAACAGATTCAGGCATTGTCATAATCGCCTTGTAACCGCGGGCTGCAGCAACCATTGCCACTGCAATTCCTGTATTTCCAGATGTTGCTTCAACAATTGTTCCACCAGGCTTTAGCTCGCCACTTGCTTCAGCAGCATCAATCATGGCAACTCCCAGGCGATCCTTAACCGATGATGTTGGGTTATAAAATTCAAGCTTGGCATAAACATTTCCTGCCGCACCATCTGTGATCTTATTGATGCGAAGCAATGGAGTATTTCCAAAAATTTCCGTGATGCTGTTGTAAACCTTCATGATTCTCCCTAGTTAGTAACTAAAAAAATTTATTGATGAAAATGCTGATTAATTAAGCGGCTGAGGTAAATCAAAAATCAGCAACTGCAAGATGTAGAAAGGCAGAAGTCAACAACACGGTTTCGTGTAAATAACCAGTTGATGATCGAACGCATGCCCAAATTCTACGCAAATGCATGAATTATGCGAGTTGCTAATCGTTTGCAACTAGCGCTCATTCCAGCGTGATGTCATTGGCAAGCGGCGGTCTTTTCCGAAGGCGCGTGCCGAAACCTTGGTGCCAGGTGGATATTGGCGGCGCTTGTATTCGGCCTTATCCACTAGCGAAATAACTTGGCGCACCAGTTTGGTATCAAAGCCTTGGGCTAGCAACGTTTCATATCCTTGATCTTCATCGACATATGCCCGCAGCACTTGATCTAACAATGGATAGTCCGGCAGCGAATCAGAATCTTTTTGGTCAGGGCGCAGTTCGGCGCTCGGCTCTTTGGTTATGGAGCGCTCAGGAATTGGCGCTACTTCCCCACGTTCCAGCGCTAGTGCATTTCGATATCGAGCCAAAGCCCACACATCGGTTTTGTAAATATCTTTAATCGGTGCAAAACCGCCGACCGCATCGCCATACAAAGTTGAATACCCAACAGCTAGTTCGCTCTTATTGCCAGTTGCCAACACCAAATGACCCTCTTGATTTGAGATACCCATCAAGGTTGTTCCGCGGACACGGGCCTGCAGATTTTCTTCGGCTAAACCCTTAAGCACAACGTTGCTCATGAAGGCATCAACCATGGGGGCAATTGGCGTGATTCTAAAATGAATACCTGTGGCATCTGCAAGGGCTTGGGCATCTTCTACAGAATGGGTCGATGAATATTTGCTGGGCAGCGCAACACCATTAACGCGCTTTGCTCCCAGTGCATCAATTGCAATTGCAGCAACTAATGCCGAATCGATTCCACCAGATAATCCAAGGACTACGGATCTAAAACCATTCTTACCCACATAATCGCGCAGCCCCATGACAAGTGCCTGCCACATTTCGGCTTCATTTGACAATCGTGTGGCAACTGCAGGAACTGCCGAATCACTATGAGAAGTTGGTTGCTCTGAAATAACAACATCAGGTCGAGAACTGCCTTCGGTGCAATCAATATCAACGACAATTAATTGATCATCGAACTGAGGTGTGCGAGCAAGCACCGCACCATCTTTGGAAACCACAATAGTGTCGCCATCAAAGACCAGATCATCCTGGCCACCTGTCATATTGACGTAAGCAACTGGTGCGCCGATTTCCTTGGCCCGCTTTTGGACAAGGGCCAAACGCACATCATCTTTGTTGCGTTCAAAAGGAGAACCATTAGGAACCACTAGCAATCCCGGAGTACGAGCTGCAATGGAATCCAGTGAGTGCCAAATATCTTCACAGATAGCTACTGCAACATCGACGCCGTGGATTCGCACGACAAGGCTTTGATCCCCCGGTACAAAGTTTCGGAACTCATCAAAGACGCCGTAATTAGGCAAGTGGCGTTTTACATAGACGGCTTTGATTTTTCCGTCATGAATCACTGCAACCGCGTTTTTTGGACCTTGGTCCAGATAGCCCACAACGGCAACGATGTCGCCGGTAATAGAGGCTGCTATCTCTTGTACTGCGCGGATGCTGGCGGCTTGAAAGGATGGACGAAGCGCTAAGTCTTCAACTGGATATCCAGTGACAATCATTTCGGGAAAGACAATCAAGTTGGCACCCTGTGCCTGCGCGCTTTTGACTGAATCTGCGATCAGCCCAGCATTGCCCGCAAGGTCACCAACCGTCGGGTTGATTTGGGCTAGCGCCACGCGCAACTTCATTTTTCAAGTGTAACGGGGGTAGCATTTGTTGCGTACCCGGGGACCACATAGGTGGCTTCGAGGAGAGGAAGCAATGGAATCTCTATACGGCGGCGCCCTGCACCGACGCGTGACAATTGTTGATTTAGCCGCGGCAAAAAAGCGTGGCGAAAAATGGGCAATGTTGACCGCTTACGAATCTATGACGGCAGAAATTTTTGATGAGGCGGGCATTCCGGTGCTTCTAGTTGGCGACAGCGCCGGCAACAATTTCTTGGGCGAAGAGAACACCATCCCAGTAACTGTCGATGAATTAATCCCTTTGGCGCGCGCAGTTGTTCGCGGATCAAAGCGGGCCATGGTCGTTGCCGATCTGCCCTTTGGTTCCTACGAAGCATCACCTGATGTAGCACTGGCTACATCAATTCGATTCTTCAAAGAAGCTGGCGTGATGGCGGTTAAGTTAGAAGGTGCTCACATTGATAGCGTTAAGAAGTTAGTCGGTAGTGGAATTCCAGTGATGGGCCATCTTGGGCTGACTCCACAATCCATGCATCAAATGGGTGGATACCGAGTCCAAGGTCGCACCGATGGCGATGCAATTCTAGAAGCTGCCCTAGCACTAGAAGCTGCCGGTGCTTTTGCAATTGTTCTGGAACTAGTGCCAGCAGAACTTGCCGCAAGAATTACTGCAGCTCTTCAAATCCCAACAGTTGGAATTGGTGCCGGGGTTAATTGCGATTCACAAGTTTTGGTCTGGACGGATTTAATGGGCATCACCAAGAAAGCCCCAAAGTTAGCCAAGGCTTATCGAAATCTGCGCGCAGAAATGTTGGCGGCAACAACCGAATTTGCCGATGATGTTCGAACAGGCAACTTTCCTACCCAGGCGCAGACCTTTAATTAAGACCGCTTTGAACTAGGGTTGGCAGGTGGCCAATTTCGTTATTGATTTAGCCCCCTTGCGAAAATCAAGGGATTTTTCCTTGCTGTGGGCTGCCGGTTTGATTTCTTACTTCGGGTCGATGATCACCTACGTTGCAGTGCCGTTCCAGGTCAAAGAGCTGACTGGCTCTTATATTGCAGTTGCCATTAGTGGTTTGGTTGAGATTGTTCCGCTGATCATCTTTGGCCTTTATGGCGGAGTCTTGGCCGATGCCTTAGATCGCAAAAAACTAATTTGGATCACCGAACTGCTATCACTGCTTTTCACCGCAATTTTGCTGATTAATTCCATGATGGATTCTCCTAGCCTGCTGCTGATCTACATCGTGTCCGGCCTATTTGCTGCTACCAGTGGTCTGCGACAGCCAGCCATGCAGGCCGCGCTTCCGCGCCTTGTTGATCATGAAGATATGACTGCGGCGGCGGCGTTAATGAGTTTGCGTTGGCAGATCGGTGTCATCGTGGGGCCAGCTATTGGCGGTGTTTTGATTTCAACTTATTCAGTAGCTGTTGGGTACGCCGCCGATATTGCAACCTTCCTTATTTCGCTGGTGTTAATTGCCTTCATGAAAAATATCCCTCCCAGCCACGAGGCCGAAGCCCCATCCCTGTCAGCATTAATTGAAGGTGTGAAATATGCATTTAGCCGAAAAGATTTATTGGGGACTTACCTGATTGATTTAGCAGCGATGTTCTTTGCCATGCCAACGGCGTTGATTCCATTTTGGGCAGATCAGTTAGGTGCACCCTGGGCCCTGGGATTGCTTTATGCCGCCGGGACTGTTGGCTCTGTCGCGATTGTTCTGACAAGTGGGTGGGCAAAAAATGTGCACTTCTATGGTCGGGCCATTATGTGGGCAGCAATTGGCTGGGGTGTGGCTATCGCATTGTCTGGTGCCACAAATTATCTGTGGTTGGTACTGCTATTCCTAACCCTGGCCGGGGCATCGGACATGATCAGCGCCCTGTTTAGATCGGCAATGTGGAACCAAACTATTCCCGACAATCTTCGGGGACGTCTTGCCGGAATCGAATTGCTGTCATATTCATTGGGGCCACTAGCTGGTCAGATGCGTGCTGCTGGAATGGCGGCAGCTACTACGTTAAGTATTTCGGTAACAAGTGGTGGAATTATTTGTGTCATTGCGGTCGTATTACTGGCCAGTTTTTTGCCAGATTTTAGAAAATTCGACATCAGAACCAACAAATATGCCCTCGAAAATCAGAAAATGGCGGAAAAACTACGCGTAAACCCTCAATCCGAGGACGAGATTTCCTGACTTGACACAAATTTGCGGGATTTTCATGATTTTCAAAGATTCTTTCTGAATCAAAAAATAAAAAGTAGTGAAATTTTCACAAATGCATAAAAAAATACAAAAATAAATTTGCGACACGCACTAAATTTTTTGTCACAAAATGTTGGCATTTTTGTCCAATTGATGTCACGCTTATCCATGAACAGGTTTGGGTGACGGATCCGAACCATTCCGATAGGAGAAGTACGTGGCCGCAGCAAAGAAAGCAGCACCAAAGAAGCGCAAGAAGGCAGCAGCACCAGCTGCTCCAAAGAAGCGCCGTAAGAAGGCAGCTGCAGTAGCAGCAGCACCAAAGAAGCGTCGCAAGAAGGCAGCAGCTAAGAAGGCAGCTCCAAAGCGTCGCAAGAAGGCAGCAGCTAAGAAGGCAGCTCCAAAGCGTCGCAAGAAGGCAGCAGCTCCAGCAGCAGCTCCAAAGAAGCGCCGCCGCAAGAAGGCAGCAGCTAAGTAATTTATTACTTAATAAAAAACCCGCCACTTTATGTGGCGGGGTTTTTATTGCACTTTTTTATTTACCTTTCAGTTCTTTTCTAAGCGAATCTGAAACTCTCTCGAAAATTTCCGCCAGCACTGCCTGATCGCCCTTTGATAAATGATCGACAAAGCGAGCGCGCACACTTTCTACATGGTCAGGTGCCGCCGCAACGATCGCCTTCCAACCCTTTGCCGTCATCACCGCAAAGTAACCGCGTTTATCTACCGGACAGGCCTCCCGCTTTACCCAGCCCGCTTTCTCCATCACCTTCATCCGGTGTGAAAGGCGCGACCTCGAAAGCATCGCCACTTCTGCCAACTCTGACATGCGCATCCGTCGATCTGGGGCATCGCTTAACTGCGCCAAAATTTCATAATCCGCCATCGATAATTCATGGTGGGCTAGATCTAGATCCAAGGCTTCCAGTAAACGTCGACTTGCAACGATATACCTGCGCCAAGCCTTCATTTCGGCTGGGTTGAGCCAGCGAGGTGAGGTAGCGTTTTCCCGTGCCATTAGGCAATCATACGTTAATAAGCGGTGATGTTGAACTTTCAACTACTTTCTAGAAGGCGAAGAATCGAATGAGCTCTGCAGTAAATCCCCTCGTAAGCGGAATTGACTCCTCCCATATCGACACCAACTTTCGCCCCCAGGACGATCTCTATCGCTACTTCAATGGAGCCTGGCTCAAGACCCACGAGATTCCGCAAGATCGCTCATCAGATGGAGTGACATACAAACTCTTTATCGAAGCCGAATCCCAGGTCCGCGAAATCATCGAGACCACATCTGGCGATGGGAACGCGAAGAAGATCCGCGATTTATACGACTGCTTTTTAGATACCGAAGCAATTGAAAAAGCGGGCATCACTCCCCTGCTAGATGATTTGGCGGCGATAGATCGAATTTCAAATCGCGATGAATTTATTAAGACTTTGGCCGATCTTGAAATGCGCGGACTTGGCGGAGCATTTGGACTCGGAATTTATGGCGATGCCATGAACTCTGAAATGAATATTGTTTATCTGGGCCAAGGAGGCCTTTCCTTGCCGGATGAGGCTTACTACCGCGAAGAACAATATGAAGAAATTCGCCAGGCCTTTAAAGTGCATGTTGCCAAGATGCTCGCGCTAGCCAAGATTGAAAATGGGGCAGCCCTGGCCGAACAGATTTATGAGTTAGAGAAAGAGATCGCATCTCACCATTTTGATCAAGTAAAAGATCGTGATGTCGAACTTACTTATAACAAGATGACCTTCAATGAACTAACCACTCTTTCTCCAAATTTTGATTGGGCGAAGTGGCTCGAATATAGCCAGATTCCAAAGCACGCCTTCGACCAATTAGTTGTGCAACAGCCGCCATTTTTCGCAGGCCTTTCTGCAATGTTGGAAAACTTCGATCCTGCTCCTTGGAAAGCCTGGATGAAGTGGCAGTTGATTTCGGGGGCTGCGGCTTACCTCACCGAAGACTTTGTAAATCAAAACTTTGACTTCTACGCCAAGACTTTATCTGGCACCCCAGAACTTCGGGTTCGCTGGAAGCGCGCAATCTCATTTGTAGAAGGCGCACTCGGCGAGGCGATCGGTCAGATCTATGTACAGCGCCACTTTCCGGAAGCGGCGAAAGTTGCCATGCTTGAACTCGTTGATAATTTAATTGAGGCCTATCGCATCAGTATCAATGAGTTAACTTGGATGAGCCCAGAAACTAAGGCAAAGGCCCTCGATAAGCTAGCTAAATTCACTCCTAAGATCGGGTACCCAGATAAGTGGCGCGATTATTCAGCTCTGGAAATTAACCGTGATGGCCTCTTTGGCAATATTGGTCGGATCACCAAGTTCGCTCGCGATATTGAACTGGCAAAAATTGGTAAGCCAGTTGATAAGACCGAATGGTTGATGACCCCACAGACCGTTAACGCTTATTACCATCCGATCCAGAACGAGATCGTCTTCCCTGCGGCGATATTGCAGCCGCCATTCTTTGATCTTTCCGCCGATATCGCAGCCAATTACGGCGGCATTGGGGCAGTCATTGGCCACGAGATCGGCCACGGCTTTGATGACCAAGGTTCAAAGTTTGATGGCGATGGAAATATGATCGATTGGTGGACGCAAGCCGATCGCGCCGAATTTGAAAAGCGCGCTAACGCACTTATTGCTCAATTTGATCTCTTATCTCCCGAAGAGACCCCTGATATCCACGTAAACGGGGCTCTCACAGTCGGTGAGAACATCGGAGATCTGGGTGGCTTAGCAATCGGATTTAAAGCCTATAAATTGGCTTTAAAAGGCGCACAGGCCCCTGTTATTGATGGATTAACGGGTGAACAACGTTTCTTCCTCTCTTGGGCGCAAGTTTGGCGCGGCAAGGTGCGCGCCGAAGAGCTGCGTCGCCGCATCGCAACCGATCCACATTCACCAT
>Ga0082207_1000712_pt1 | contig 18042 bp, 13 predicted proteins | sample LakMenEpi10Aug09_FD_71540 | JGI IMG/M metagenome (GOLD analysis project Ga0082207, IMG submission 71540)
CTGGGAACGTGCGTAGGCGCGCAGCTTGTTAAAGGCTCCAAGGGTGGGGCAAGGGTACTCGCCCAGCGCCAGCGTCTGCGACTTGGCGGCTTGCGCCGCCACGTCCGACACCACAGCTGCCTTCTCGTTGCGATTGAGACTCAAGGTCTACTCCTCACTTAACGCCCCTTGCCTTTGGGCTTGGGGCACCGGAATCAGCGACCTTCTGTACGGTTGGCGAACCGGCCTTGCAGCCGATTCGTCGCCCATTCAGCGGGACCGCCATCTGCGTTGGCGCTGGCCTTCACCTTTCGGCTTGGGTTCGCATTAAGGGGGCTTCGCCCCCGCCAACGGTCTTGGATGACCTGCCGCTTCCTGACGGCCTTGGCGGCACAAGGCCGCTTCGGACACGCGGGCCGCGACAGCCCACCAATTCATTCGGGCGGTGCGCCAGACTCGCGCGCCACCCGTGTTCTTCACAAACCGATCAAGCCTGCGGGGCCTGCGCCACCGAGGAGATGTCCACACGGGCGCCCACGCCCATGGTCGAAGACACCGCCAACTTGCGCAGGTAAACGCCCTTGCTCGATGCGGGCTTTGCCTTGTTCAGCGCATCCAACAGGGCGCTGAGGTTGCCCACCAACTTGTCGTTGTCGAAGGAACGACGGCCGATGGTGCTGTGGATGATGCCGGCCTTGTCGACGCGGAACTGCACCTGACCCGCCTTGGCGTTGCGCACGGCACCGGCCACGTCGGGGGTAACGGTGCCGACCTTGGGGTTGGGCATCAGGCCACGGGGGCCCAGGATCTGGCCCAGGGTACCCACGATGCGCATGGTGTCGGGCGAGGCGATGACCACGTCAAAGGGCATGTCGCCAGCCTTCACGCGCTCGGCCAGGTCTTCCATGCCGACGACATCGGCGCCGGCGGCCTTGGCTTCTTCGGCCTTGGCGCCCTGGGCGAACACGGCCACGCGCTTGGTCTTGCCGGTGCCGTTGGGCAGCACGACGGCGCCACGAACGACCTGGTCGCTCTTCTTGGCGTCGATGCCCAGTTGCACGGCCACGTCGATGGACTCATCGAACTTGGCGGTGGCGCATTCCTTGACGATGCCGATGGCATCAACGATGTTGTACAGCTTCAGGCTGTCGACCTTGCCCTGCAGGGCCTTGGCCTTCTTGGTGAGCTTGGTCATTTACACGCCCTCCACGATGATGCCCATCGAACGGGCAGAGCCGGCGATGGTCTTGACAGCGGCGTCCATGTCAGCCGCCGTGAGGTCCTTGATCTTGGTCTTGGCGATCTCTTCGAGTTGGGCGCGGGTGACCTTGCCCACCTTGTCGAGGTGCGGACGGCCCGAGCCCTTTTCGAGCTTGGCGGCCTTCTTCAGCAGCACGGTCGCCGGAGGCGACTTCAGCACGAAGGTGAAGGACTTGTCAGCGTAGGCGGTGATCACCACGGGCAGCTTCAGACCGGGCTCCATGCCCTGCGTCTGGGCGTTGAACGCCTTGCAGAATTCCATGATGTTCAGACCGCGCTGGCCCAGTGCGGGACCGACGGGCGGAGACGGGTTGGCCTTGCCGGCCGGGATTTGCAGCTTGATAAAGCCGACGATCTTCTTTGCCATATTGGCTCCTGTTCGAGTTCAAGCGCCTTGGGGTGTTGGCCCCGCAGCTCCTCGGTTGGTGCGACCCTTTGATCTCAAGAACCTGATGCTGCCGGGTCACGGAGCGGCATCGAGGCGGGGGGTCGAAGTCCGCGCACGGACTTCAGATCTTGCCTGCGGCTTGGGCTGCGCCCAAGTCCTCGTCAAATTTGATGTCCCCCGGACATCAGATCTTCTCAACCTGCGAAAAATCGAGTTCCACGGGCGTGGCACGACCGAAGATCGTGACCGACACGCGAACCTTCGACTTTTCGTAATTCACATCCTCCACCGCACCGTTGAAGTCGGTGAACGGGCCTTCCTTGACGCGCACCAGTTCGCCGACCTGCCACTCGACCTTGGGCCGCGGCTTCTCGATGCCTTCCTGCATCTGGTTGACGATCTTCATCACCTCGGCTTCCGAGATGGGCGCGGGACGGTTCTTGGCGCCACCCACAAAGCCGGTGACCTTGCTGGTGTGCTTGACCAAGTGCCAGGACTCGTCGTCCATCACCATTTCCACCAGCACATAGCCGGGGAAGAAACGGCGCTCGGTGACGGCCTTTTTGCCGTTCTTGAGTTCGACCACTTCCTCGGTCGGCACCAGGATGCGACCAAACTTGTCTTGCATGCCCGCGCGTTCGATGCGCTCGCGGATATTGCGCTCGACCGCCTTCTCCATGCCCGAATAGGCATGGACCACGTACCAGCGCATGGCGTTCGCGGGGGTGGTGATGGGGGTGTCGGTCATGTGGGATTCCTCTGTGGCGTTCCTGGGTGCGGGTGCTTCAAGCGCTCAAGCGCATCAGCGCCAGCCCAGGACGACGCTGTACAGCAACCATTCCAGGGTCTTGTCGGTCAGCCACAACATCAGGGCCATGACCACCACGAAGGCGAACACATAGCCCGTCATTTGCAAGGCTTCCTGGCGGGTGGGCCAGACGACCTTCTTGGTTTCACGGACCGATTCGCGTGCGTAGCCCACGAACTGGCGGCCCGGCTCAGAGATCAGGAAGACGCCCACAGCCGCGGCCAGCAGGGCCAGCAAGGCAGCCACGCGCAACCAGATGTCCTGAGCGGACAACAGGTAGAAGGCCGCCACCGAGCCGATGAGCAGCAGGGCTGCCACGGCGATCTTGGCCTTGTCGGCGCCTGTGGAGACGGTTTCGACTTGTGTTGCGTTGGACATCGTATGGACGGCGAAGCCCGCCGAGCCTTTTGGGCTGCCTGCGGGCTGTTGTTCGTGGCTTGGGGCGAGCCCCTTGCCGGATTTCAGTTCAAGTCAGTGGCGAGCACCGGACTTGGCAGGGGCAGAGGGAATCGAACCCCCAACCTTCGGTTTTGGAGACCGACGCTCTGCCAATTGAGCTATACCCCTACGTTTCTGGTCACTCAATGATCTTTGCCACGACACCCGCGCCCACGGTACGGCCGCCTTCGCGAATAGCAAAGCGCAGACCCTCTTCCATGGCGATCGGGGCAATCAGCTTGACCGTGATGCTGACGTTGTCGCCAGGCATCACCATCTCCTTGTCCTTCGGAAGCTCCACCGCTCCCGTCACGTCCGTCGTGCGGAAGTAAAACTGCGGACGGTAGTTGTTGAAGAACGGCGTGTGACGACCGCCCTCTTCCTTGCTCAGCACGTAAATCTCAGCCGTGAAGTGCGTGTGCGGCTTGACCGAACCGGGCTTGCACAGCACCTGGCCACGCTCCACGTCCTCGCGCTTGGTGCCGCGCAGCAAAATACCCACGTTGTCGCCCGCCTGGCCCTGGTCCAGCAGCTTGCGGAACATCTCCACGCCCGTGCAGGTCGTCTTCTGCGTGGCACGGATACCGACAATCTCGATTTCCTCGCCCACCTTCACAATGCCGCGCTCCACGCGACCCGTGACCACCGTGCCGCGACCCGAGATCGAGAACACGTCTTCCACCGGCATCAGGAACGCACCGTCCACCGCGCGCTCGGGCGTGGGGATGTAGCTGTCCAGCGCATCGGCCAGGCGCATGATCGCCTCTTCGCCCAGGTCGCCCTTGTCGCCTTCCAGCGCCAGCTTGGCCGAACCCTTGATGATCGGCGTGTCGTCACCGGGGAAGTCGTACTTGCTCAGCAGCTCGCGCACTTCCATTTCCACCAGCTCCAGCAGCTCGGCGTCGTCCACCATGTCGCACTTGTTCAGGAACACGATGATGTAGGGCACGCCCACCTGACGGGCCAGCAGAATGTGCTCGCGCGTCTGGGGCATCGGGCCGTCAGCGGCCGAGCACACCAGAATGGCGCCGTCCATCTGGGCAGCACCCGTGATCATGTTCTTCACATAGTCAGCGTGTCCCGGGCAGTCCACGTGTGCGTAGTGGCGGTTGGCCGTCTCGTACTCAATGTGCGCGGTGTTGATCGTGATGCCGCGAGCCTTCTCTTCGGGCGCCGCATCAATCTCGTCGTACTTCTTGGCTTCGCCGCCAAACTTGCTCGACAACACCGTGGCAATCGCCGCCGTCAGCGTCGTCTTGCCATGGTCCACGTGACCAATCGTGCCCACGTTCACGTGCGGCTTGGTCCGTTCAAATTTTCCTTTTGCCATTTCTTTTCTCCGAAAAAGAGCAGTGCCAGTTGGGGTTAAGGTTTCCGGGACAGGCCTTGATCCGGCCGCACTGGCAGGCGGCTGGGGCTGTTCCGAAGACCGTGTGTGCTGAAGGCTCTGGAAGCGATGCTTGGTGGCACCCTTCTGATCAGTTGGGGACAGAGCAGCGGGGCGTGCTTCGCACGCGTCCGCAGGTCTGTCCCGCAATGTCGTTATTTCGCCCTTGCCGTAATGATCGCGTCCGCCACGTTCTTGGGGGCTTCGCTGTAGTGCTTGAACTCCATCGTGTAGGTGGCGCGGCCTTGTGTGGCCGAGCGCAGCGAGGTCGAGTAGCCGAACATTTCGGACAGCGGCACCTCGGCCTTGATGACCTTGCCGCCGCCGGGCATGTCGTCCATGCCCTGCACCATGCCGCGGCGGGACGACAAGTCGCCCATCACGGTTCCGGCGTAGTCTTCCGGTGTCTCCACCTCCACGGCCATCATCGGTTCGAGAATCACGGGGCTGGCGCGGCGCATGGCTTCCTTGAAGCCGATGGACGCGGCCATCTTGAACGCGTTTTCGTTCGAGTCCACATCGTGGTACGAGCCGAAGACCAGCGTGGCCTTCACATCGACCACCGGGAAGCCAGCGAGCACGCCGTTGGGCAGCGTGTCGACGATGCCCTTTTCCACCGCGGGAATGAATTCGCGCGGCACCACACCGCCCTTGATGGCGTCGACGAACTCGAAGCCCTTGCCGGGTTCCTGGGGCTCGAGCGTCAGTACGACGTGGCCGTACTGGCCCTTACCGCCGGACTGGCGCACGAACTTGCCTTCGACATCCGAGGCCGTCTTGCGGATGGTTTCGCGGTAGGCCACCTGCGGCTTGCCCACGTTGGCTTCCACGCCGAACTCGCGCTTCATGCGGTCGACGATGATTTCCAGGTGCAGTTCGCCCATGCCGGAGATGATGGTCTGGCCACTCTCTTCGTCGGTGCGCACACGGAAGGAAGGATCTTCGGCGGCCAGGCGACCCAGGGCGATACCCATCTTCTCCTGGTCGGCCTTGGTCTTGGGCTCCACGGCCTGAGAAATCACCGGCTCGGGGAAGACCATCTTTTCCAGCGTGATCACGGCATCCGGATCGCACAGGGTCTCACCCGTGGTCACTTCCTTCAGGCCCACGCAGGCTGCGATATCGCCGGCCAGAATTTCCTTGATTTCCTCACGCTGGTTGGCGTGCATCTGCAGGATACGGCCGATGCGTTCCTTCTTGCCCTTGATCGGGTTGTAGACGGTCGAGCCCGAGGTGAGCACGCCCGAGTACACGCGAACGAAGGTGAGCTGACCCACATACGGATCGGTCATCAGCTTGAAGGCCAGGGCGGAGAACTTCTCCTTGTCGTCGGCCTTGCGGGTGACTTCCTTCTCGTCTTCGTCGGTACCGCCCACCGGGGGAATGTCCACCGGGGAGGGCAGGAAGTCGATCACGGCGTCGAGCATGCGCTGCACGCCCTTGTTCTTGAAGGCCGTGCCGCACAGCATGGGCTGGATCTCGGTGGCGATGGTGCGCTGACGGATGGCGGACTTGATTTCCTCTTCGGTCAACTCACCCGACTCGAGGTACTTGTTCATCAGCTCTTCGTTGGCCTCGGCCGCGGCCTCGACCATCTTCTCGCGCCATTCCTGGGCGGTGGCCTGCAGGTCGGCGGGAATGTCCACGTAGCTGAACTTCATGCCCTGTGAAGCCTCGTCCCACAGGATGGCCTTCATCTTGATGAGGTCGACCACGCCGGTGAAGTTTTCTTCAGCGCCAATGGGAATGACGATGGGCACGGGGTTGGCCTTCAGGCGCGTCTTCATCTGGTCGACGACCTTGAAGAAGTTGGCGCCGGTGCGGTCCATCTTGTTGACGAAGGCCAGACGCGGCACCTTGTACTTGTTGGCCTGGCGCCAGACGGTTTCCGACTGGGGCTGCACGCCACCCACGGCGCAGTACACCATGCAGGCGCCATCGAGCACGCGCATGGAACGCTCCACCTCGATGGTGAAGTCCACGTGGCCCGGGGTGTCGATGATGTTGAAGCGGTGCTCCGGGTAGGACATGTCCATGCCCTTCCAGAAGCAGGTGGTGGCCGCAGAGGTGATCGTGATGCCACGCTCCTGCTCCTGCTCCATCCAGTCCATGGTGGCGGCGCCGTCGTGCACCTCACCGATCTTGTGGTTCACGCCGGTGTAGTAGAGGATGCGCTCGGTCGTGGTCGTCTTGCCGGCATCGATGTGCGCCGAGATACCGATGTTGCGGTAGCGCTCGATGGGGGTCTTGCGGGACATTGGGAATGGCTCCAGGGATTAGAAACGGAAGTGCGAGAAGGCCTTGTTGGCTTCGGCCATGCGGTGGACTTCATCGCGCTTCTTCATGGCGCCGCCGCGGCCCTCTGAGGCCTCCAGCAGTTCGTTGGCCAGGCGCGCGGCCATGGACTTCTCACCGCGCTTGCGCGCGCTTTCCTTCAACCAGCGCATGGCCAGGGCCACGCGGCGGACCGGGCGAACTTCCACGGGAACTTGGTAGTTCGCACCGCCCACGCGGCGGGACTTCACTTCGACCATCGGCTTGACGTTGTTCAGGGCCACCATGAAGATCTCCAGGGGATCCTTGCCGGCCTTCTTCTCGACCTGCTCGAGGGCACCGTAGATGATGCGCTCGGCCACGGCCTTCTTGCCGGACTCCATGACGACGTTCATGAACTTGGAAAGGTCCACCGATCCGAACTTGGGATCGGGCAGGATTTCACGCTTGGGGACTTCGCGACGACGCGGCATTTCTTTCTTCCTTATTGCTTCAGCTGGCTCCGGCGGTGCATCCGCCTCGAGAGCCCGGCTCTCCATCCGGGAGGGCCACTTACTCGGTCTGGCACTTCTTCAGTGCAAGGTTTCCCTCAGACCGCTGAACACGTCAGCTCGAATGGCTTCGGGGCTGACCACTTGAATCGAAGGAGCCTGTTTAGGCCTTCTTCGGGCGCTTGGCACCGTACTTCGAGCGAGACTGCTTGCGGTCCTTGACGCCTTGCAGGTCAAGCGAGCCGCGCACGATGTGGTAACGCACACCGGGCAGATCCTTTACACGACCGCCGCGCACGAGCACCACGCTGTGCTCCTGCAGGTTGTGGCCTTCACCGCCAATGTAGGAGATGACTTCGAAGCCGTTGGTCAGGCGCACCTTGGCCACCTTGCGAAGCGCGGAGTTCGGCTTCTTGGGGGTGGTGGTGTACACGCGGGTGCAGACCCCGCGTCGCTGCGGGCAATTCTGCATCGCAGGCGATTTGCTCTTGGTGGGCTCGACCTCGCGGCCGTGACGCACCAACTGGTTGATCGTTGGCATGTAACTTGTTCCCGTTTGAAGTTACGTGGTTGTAGAAGAAAAAGGTGAATGGCCCGCCCAAGCTGCACACCCTCGCGGGGATTCGTGCAGACAGCAGCAGGCCCAGCCTTTTTTGCCGAAAAGCCCGCCAGTATAGTCGGTGTCGGTGAACTCAGCAAGAACCCTAGGAGGCGAGTCCGATGGCTTGGGCGCGCCGCCCGGCTGCCCGCGCGTGGTCGTCGACACCAATGCGGTGCTGGACCTGTGGGCCTTCGGCGACCGGCGGGTGCAAGGCCTGCGCGCTGCGGTGCAGGCGCGAAGGCTTGACTGGGTGGGCAACGCCGCCATGCGCGAGGAACTGGCGAGTGTTCTGGCGCGCGGGGTGGGGGCACGGTATGGCGCACAGGCAGCCGAGGTGCTGGCCTTGTGGGACCGGCATGTGCGGGTGGTGAACCTGCCACCGACCACCCCAAGCGACCACCGGCTGCGCTGCCGCGACGCCGACGACCAGAAGTTCCTTGATCTGGGACTGGCTCTGAATGCGCAGTGGCTGCTCACTTCAGACCAGGACCTTCTGAAGCTTCGCCGCCGTGCCGCCGCCCTGGGCCTGCAGGTGGGCTCACCCCATGGATGGTTGCCAGGCGGCAGGGAATGAAAAAGGCCACCGAGCCTGGTGGGCATCGGTGGCCTGATGGAAGGGGGCGTGCCAGATCAGGTCGGCTCGCCACCCTCGCTGCCGGCAGCGGCTTCGGCATCGGCCGCCGCCATCTGGGCGGCCGCCAACTCCTCGGCTTCCTGCAGGGCGATGGCGCGACGCTCGGTCTCGTCCATCTCTTCCTTGACCTTGCGTGCCTGGTGGAAGGCCATGCCGGTGCCCGCGGGAATCAGGCGGCCGACGATGACGTTTTCCTTCAGACCGCGCAGTTCGTCGCGCTTGCCCATGATGGCCGCTTCCGTCAGCACGCGGGTGGTTTCCTGGAAGGAAGCCGCAGAGATGAAGGAGTCGGTGGACAGCGAGGCCTTGGTGATGCCCAGCAGCAGGTCCTGGTGGGTGGCCGTGACCTTGCCCTCGTTGCGCAGGCGGTCGTTGGTGTCCAGCAGTTCCGAACGCTCGACCTGCTCGCCACTGATGTAGCTGCTGTCGCCGGGGTTGACGATCTGCACGCGGCGCAGCATCTGGCGAACGATCACCTCGATGTGCTTGTCGTTGATCTTCACGCCCTGCAGTCGGTAGACGTCCTGGACTTCGTCGACGATGTAGCGGGCCAGTTCCTCGACACCCAGCAGGCGCAGGATGTCTTGCGGATCGGCCGCGCCGTCGACGATCAACTCGCCACGGTTGACGACCTGGCCTTCGTGCACCAGGATGTTCTTCTCCTTGGGCACGAGTTCTTCCCAGACCTTGCCGTCCGGGTCGGTGATCTGCAGGCGAACCTTGCCCTTGGTCTCCTTGCCGAAGGACACCGTGCCGGTGATCTCGGCCAGCGTGCCCTTGTCCTTGGGTGAGCGGGCTTCGAAGAGCTCGGCCACACGCGGCAGACCGCCGGTGATGTCGCGGGTCTTCTGGCCTTCAACCGGGATGCGGGCCAGCACTTCGCCGGGCAGCAGGTCCTGCCCGTCGCGCACCTGGATGAGCGAGCCGATGGGGAAGCCGATCGTCACCGAGTGGTCGGTGCCGGGGATCTTCACCTCTTGGGCCATGCCATCGAGCAGCTTGACCTGCGGGCGCACCACCTTGTTGGAGCCACGGCGCTTGGGGTCGATGACCACCAGCGTGGACAGGCCGGTGACTTCGTCCACCTGCTTGGCCACCGTCACACCCTCTTCCACATTCTCGAACTTCGCCTTGCCGGCGAATTCGGTGATGATGGGCCGGGTCAGCGGGTCCCAGTTGGCCAGCACCGTACCGGCCTTGATGGCCTGGTCGGGCTTGATGTTGAGCGTGGCGCCATAGGGCACCTTGTGACGCTCGCGCTCACGGCCATGCTGGTCGGAGATGATGATCTCGCCCGAACGGGAGATGACCACCAGCTCACCCTTGCCGTTGGTCACATAGCGCATCGTGGCATTGAAGCCGATCAGGCCATCGGACTTGGCTTCCACGCTGGAAGCCACGGCTGCGCGGGATGCGGCACCACCGATGTGGAAGGTGCGCATGGTCAGCTGCGTGCCGGGCTCGCCGATCGACTGCGCGGCGATCACGCCCACGGCCTCACCGGCGTTGATCAGGCCGCCACGGCCCAGGTCGCGGCCATAGCACTTGGCGCACAGGCCAAAGCGCGTGTCGCAGGTCAGCGGGGTGCGAACCTTGACTTCGTCGACGCCGGCGGCTTCGATCTCGTCGAGCAGGTCTTCATCCAGCATCACGCCCTTGGCGATCAGCACTTCCTGGGTTTCGGGGTGGATCACCTCGATGGCCGTCACGCGGCCCAGGATGCGGTCGCGCAGGGACTCGATGACTTCACCGCCTTCGACCAAGGCGCGCATGTTGATGCCATGCTCCGTGCCGCAGTCGTCTTCGGTGACCACCAGGTCTTGCGTCACATCCACCAAGCGGCGGGTGAGGTAGCCGGAGTTGGCCGTCTTCAACGCCGTGTCGGCCAGACCCTTTCGGGCGCCGTGCGTGGAGATGAAGTACTGCAGCACGTTCAGGCCTTCACGGAAGTTCGCCGTGATGGGGGTCTCGATGATGGAGCCGTCGGGCTTGGCCATCAGGCCACGCATGCCGGCGAGCTGGCGGATCTGCGCGGCAGAGCCACGCGCGCCGGAGTCGGCCATCATGTAGATGGAGTTGAAGGACTCCTGATCGACCTGCTTGCCGTGGCGGTCGGTGACCTTCTGCACCGACAACTGCTTCATCATGACCTTGCCGACTTCGTCACCGGTCTTGCCCCAGATGTCCACCACCTTGTTGTAGCGCTCACCCGCGGTCACGAGACCGGAGACGTACTGCTGTTCGATCTCCTTGACCTCGGCTTCGGCATTGGCGATCAGCTTGTGCTTCTCCTGAGGCACCAGCATGTCGTCGATGGCGATCGAGATGCCCGCACGGGTGGCCAGGCGGAAGCCACTTTGCAGCAGCTTGTCGGCGAACACCACCGTCTCCTTGAGGCCGCACTTGCGGAAGGAGGTGTTGATGAGCTTGGAGATTTCCTTTTTCTTCAGGGCCTTGTTGATGTTCGCAAACGGCAGGCCCTTGGGCAGGATTTCCGACAGCAGCGCACGGCCCACCGTGGTTTCCACGAGCTTGGTCTCGGGAGTGAACTCACCGGTGACCTTGTCCTTGACGTATTCGGTCAGGCGCACGTTGATTCGGGCGGTGAGCTCGGCCACGCCGTTGTCCAGCGCGCGCTGCACTTCCACGACGTCAGCGAAGATCATGCCTTCGCCCTTGCCGTTGATGCGCTCGCGGGTGGCGTAGTACAGGCCCAGCACCACGTCCTGCGAGGGCACGATGGAGGGCTCGCCCGAGGCCGGGAACAGCACGTTGTTGGAGGCCAGCATCAAGGCGCGGGCTTCCATCTGCGCTTCGATGGACAGGGGCACGTGAACGGCCATCTGGTCACCGTCGAAGTCGGCGTTGAAGGCCGCACACACCAGGGGGTGCAACTGGATGGCCTTGCCTTCGATCAGCACGGGCTCGAAGGCCTGGATGCCCAGGCGGTGCAGCGTGGGCGCGCGGTTCAGCAGAACCGGGTGCTCCTTGATGACCTCTTCGAGGATGTCCCACACCACCGGCGTGCCGGATTCCACTTCCTTCTTCGCCGCCTTGATGGTGGTGGCGATGCCCATGGCTTCCAAGCGCGAGAAGATGAAGGGCTTGAAGAGTTCGAGCGCCATCAGCTTGGGCAGACCGCACTGGTGCAGCTTGAGCGTGGGGCCCACGGTGATCACGGAACGACCCGAGTAGTCGACGCGCTTGCCCAGCAGGTTCTGGCGGAAGCGGCCGCCCTTGCCCTTGATCATGTCGGCCAGCGACTTCAGCGCGCGCTTGTTCGCGCCGGTCATGGCCTTGCCGCGGCGGCCGTTGTCCAGCAAGGAATCCACAGCCTCCTGCAGCATGCGCTTTTCGTTGCGCACGATGATCTCGGGGGCCTTGAGCTCGAGCAGACGGGCCAGGCGGTTGTTGCGGTTGATGACGCGGCGGTACAGGTCGTTGAGGTCGGACGTGGCGAAGCGGCCGCCATCCAGGGGAACCAGCGGACGCAGGTCCGGCGGCAGCACCGGCAGCACTTCCAGGATCATCCAGTTGGGCTTGATGCCCGACTTCTTGAAGGCCTCCATCACCTTCAGGCGCTTGGAGTTCTTCTTGACCTTGAGCTCGCTGCCGGTCATGTCGTTGCGCAGCTTCTCGATCTCGACGTCGAGGTCCATGTCCTCGAGCAGGGCCTTCACGCCCTCGGCGCCCATCTTGGCCACGAACTCGTCACCGAATTCGGTGAACTTGGCGTCGAACTCGTCCTCGCTCAGGATCTGAAACTTCTTGAGCGGGGTCATGCCGGGGTCGGTCACGACATAGGCTTCGAAGTACAGCACGCGCTCGATGTCGCGCAGCGTCATGTCCAGCACCAGGCCCAGACGGGAGGGCAGGGACTTCAGGAACCAGATGTGGGCGCAGGGCGCGGCCAGGTCGATGTGGCCCATGCGGTCGCGACGGACCTTGGTCTGGGTGACCTCGACACCGCACTTCTCGCAGATGACGCCGCGGTGCTTCAGGCGCTTGTACTTCCCGCACAGGCACTCATAGTCCTTGATGGGACCGAAGATCTTGGCGCAGAACAGACCGTCGCGCTCGGGCTTGAACGTGCGGTAGTTGATGGTCTCGGGCTTCTTCACCTCGCCGAAGGACCACGAGCGGATCTTCTCGGGCGAGGCCAGCCCGATCTTGATCGCGTCGAAGTGCTCGTCAGGGGTGAACTGCTTGAAGATGTCCAGCAAGCCTTTCATGGCTTAACTCCTTGTAGGTTGGGGATCGCTTAATGAGTCTCTGGAAAAACTATCTGGTCAGTTGGGGACACAGCGCTCGGGCGGCTTCGCCGCGTCTCGCGGTATGTCCCCAATGCCATCAGCTTTTCTCCAGCTCGATATCGATACCCAGCGACCGAATTTCCTTCACGAGCACGTTGAACGACTCGGGCATGCCCGCGTCGATGGCGTGCTCGCCCTTGACGATGTTCTCGTACACCTTGGTGCGGCCGTTGACGTCGTCGGACTTCACGGTGAGCATTTCCTGCAGCACGTAGGACGCACCGTAGGCTTCCAAGGCCCAGACTTCCATCTCGCCAAAACGCTGACCACCGAACTGCGCCTTGCCACCCAGCGGCTGCTGGGTCACGAGCGAGTAGGGGCCGGTCGAGCGGGCGTGCATCTTGTCGTCCACCAGGTGGTGCAGCTTGAGCACGTGCATGTAGCCCACGGTGACCGGACGCTCGAAGGCGTCGCCAGTGCGGCCGTCGTGCAGCACCGCTTGCGTGCGCGTGGCGGTCAGGCCCTTGCGTGCGGCGATGTCGTCGGGATAGGCCAGTTGCAGCATGCCGCGGATTTCCTCTTCAGCCGCACCGTCGAAAACGGGGGTGGCGAAGGTGGCGCCGTGCTGCAGGTTGGCGGCCATCTCGATGACCTCGGTGTCCGACAGGCCCTTGATGTTCTCGGACTGGCCGCCGCTCTTGTTGAACAGCTGCTCCATGAACTGGCGCAGTTCGGCCACCTTGGCCTGCTGCTGCAGCATGTCGCCGATGCGCTGGCCAATACCCTTGGCAGCCCAGCCCAGGTGCACTTCGAGCACCTGTCCCACGTTCATGCGCGAAGGCACGCCCAGGGGATTGAGCACGATGTCGCAGGGCGTGCCGTCAGCCATGTAGGGCATGTCCTCGACCGGAACGATCTTGGAGACCACACCCTTGTTGCCGTGGCGTCCGGCCATCTTGTCGCCGGGCTGCAGGCGGCGCTTGACGGCCAGGTAGACCTTGACCATCTTGAGCACGCCGGCGGGCAGCTCATCGCCCTGCGTGAGCTTCTTGCGCTTCTCTTCGAAAGCCAGGTCGAAGCTGTGGCGGGTGGCGTCCAGCGAGTTCTTGATGCTCTCGAGCTGGTTGGCCACTTCCTCTTCGGCCGGGCGGATGTCGAACCAGTGGTGGCGCTCGACGTCGTCCAGCAGCTCGCGGGTGATCTTGGTGCCCTTGGCGATCTTCTTGGGACCGCCATTGGCCACCTTGCCGACCAGCAGCTTGGCGATACGGTCGAAGGCGTCGGCCTCGACGATGCGCAGCTGGTCATTCAGATCCAGACGGAAGCGCTTGAGCTCGTCGTCAATGATCTGCTGGGCACGCTTGTCACGCTGGATGCCTTCACGGGTGAAGACCTGCACGTCGATGACGGTGCCGCTGGTCCCTTGGTCCACCCGCAGCGAGGTGTCCTTCACGTCCGATGCCTTCTCGCCGAAGATGGCACGCAGCAGCTTTTCCTCCGGGGTCAGCGTGGTCTCGCCCTTGGGGGTGACCTTGCCCACCAGCACATCGCCGGGACTGACCTCGGCACCGATGTAGACGATACCGGATTCGTCCAGACGGGCGAGCTGCTGTTCGCTCAGGTTCGGGATGTCGCGGGTGATTTCTTCGCTGCCCAGCTTGGTGTCGCGGGCCATCACCACCAGTTCCTCGATGTGGATCGAGGTGTAGCGGTCGTCGGACACCACCTTCTCGGAGATCAGGATGGAGTCTTCGAAGTTGTAGCCGTTCCAGGGCATGAAGGCCACCAGCATGTTCTGGCCCAGGGCCAGTTCGCCAATGTCGGTGGAGGCGCCGTCGGCGATGATGTCGCCGCCCGTGACCACATCCCCGCGCTTGACGATGGGGCGCTGGTGGATGTTGGTGTTCTGGTTGGAACGCTGATACTTGATGAGGTTGTAGATGTCCACACCGACTTCACCGGCCAGCGCTTCCGCGTCGTTCACGCGGATCACGATCCGGTTGGTGTCGACATAGTCCACCACGCCGCCGCGGCGCGCGGCCACGACGGTGCCGCTGTCCTTGGCGGCCACGCGCTCCACGCCAGTACCCACGAAGGCCTTTTCAGGGCGCAAGGTGGGAACGGCTTGGCGCTGCATGTTCGCGCCCATCAACGCACGGTTGGCGTCGTCGTGCTCCAGGAAGGGCACGAGCGAGGCCGCCACCGACACGATCTGCGTGGGGGCCACGTCCATGTACTGAACCTTGGACGGGGAAGTGAGCACCGATTCACCGCTTTCGCGGGCCGACACCAGTTCGTCGATCAGGGCGCCCTTGGCGTCGAGCGAGGCGTTGGCCTGCGCGATCACGTACTTGCCTTCCTGGATGGCCGACAGGTAGTCGATCTGGTCGGTGACCTTGCCATCGACCACGCGGCGGTACGGCGTCTCCAGGAAGCCGTATTCGTTCAAGCGGGCGTACAGAGCCAGGGAGTTGATCAGGCCGATGTTCGGGCCTTCGGGCGTTTCGATCGGGCAGACACGGCCGTAGTGGGTCGGGTGCACGTCACGCACCTCGAAGCCGGCACGCTCGCGGGTCAGACCACCCGGGCCCAGGGCCGAGACGCGACGCTTGTGCGTGATCTCGGACAGGGGGTTGGTCTGGTCCATGAACTGCGACAACTGCGAGGCACCGAAGAACTCCTTGAGCGCCGCAGAGATTGGCTTGGAGTTGATCAGGTCGTGCGGCATCAGGGCTTCGGTCTCGGCCTGGCCCAGACGCTCCTTCACGGCCTTCTCGATGCGGGCCAGGCCCGAGCGGTACTGGTTCTCGGCCAGCTCACCCACGCAGCGCACGCGGCGGTTGCCCAGGTGGTCGATGTCGTCGACTTCGCCGCGGCCGTTGCGCAGCTCCACCAGGATCTTCACCACGTCCAGGATGTCCTCGTTGGACAGGGTCATGGCGCCTTCGGGCGTGTCGCGGCCCACGCGGGCGTTGAACTTCATCCGACCCACGCGTGAGAGGTCGTAGGTGTCGGGGTTGTAGAACAGGCGGCCGAACAGGGCCTGCACCGCGTCTTCGGTGGGCGGCTCGCCGGGGCGCATCATGCGATAGATGGCCACGCGGGCGGCGAGTTCGTCGGCGGTCTCATCGCTGGCCAGGGTCTGGCTGATGTACGCACCTTCGTCGAGTTCATTGGTGTAGAGGGCTTGGAAGTCCTTCACACCCGCCTGGCGCAGCTTCTTGAGCAGCGCCTCGGTGATCTCGTCGTTGGCCTTGGCGATCAGCTCACCCGTGTCGGCGTCGACCATGTTGCGGGCGATCACACGGCCCACCAGGTAGTCTTCGGGAACGCTGATATGGGTGGTGCCACCCTGCTCCAGGGTGCGCAGGTGGCGCGCGGTGATGCGCTTGTCCTTCTCGACCACGACATTGCCGTTCTTGTCGGTGATGTCGAATCGGGCGATTTCACCCTTGAGGCGGTCGGCCACGAACTCCATCTGGGCACCGGAGTCCATCAGACGGAAGTTGTCGAACACGAAGAAGTGGGCCAGGATCTGCTCGGGGTTCAGGCCGATGGCCTTGAGCAGGATCGTGACCGGCATCTTGCGGCGACGGTCGACGCGGAAGTACAGGACGTCCTTGGGGTCGAACTCGAAGTCGAGCCAGGAGCCACGGTAGGGGATGATGCGGGCGCTGAACAGCAGCTTGCCCGAGCTGTGGGTCTTGCCCTTGTCGTGTTCGAAGAACACGCCGGGCGAGCGGTGCAGCTGCGACACGATCACGCGCTCGGTGCCGTTGATGATGAAGGAGCCGTTGTCGGTCATGAGCGGCACTTCGCCCATGTAGACCTCTTGCTCCTTGATCTCGCGCACCGTCTTGGGCGCGGCGGCCTCACGGTCATAGATGATCATCTGCAGGCGCGCGCGCACGGCGGCTGCATAGGTCAAGCCACGCTGCTGGCATTCGCGCGTGTCGAAGGCGGGCTTGGCGATGTTGTATTCGAGGAACTTCATCTCCACGTATCCGTTGTGGGACACGATGGGGAAGGCGGAGAGGAAGGCTGCCTGCAGGCCCTCGGGCTTGCGCTGCTGGGATGGCAGCTCCTTTTGCAGGAACGCGACATAGGACTCGCGCTGCATCGTCAGCAGATAGGGAACGTTCAGAACGCTTTCGCGCTTGCCGAAACTCTTGCGGATACGCTTGCGCTCGGTGTAGCTGTAAGCGGTGGTGGGTGCTTGCGCCATGGATGACTCCGTGTCGATGAACCATCCGCGCTGGCCGTGCGCGGGGCTCGTCGGCGACTGGCTCTGCTCGAACCTTGCGTTCGAAAGCTTGGTGGCTGGCCACTACCAGCCGCTGGCGGACAACCCCGGCATTGCACCGGAGTCCGACCAAACCCGTTCTCTGCAGTCGGATCAGAGAACACTGCAAAACCGCCTGCGCAGCGGCTTTGCAGTGGTCTCAAAGGAGAGCTTTGCAGGCTCTCCCTGAAACGCGCCGATAAATCGGATGCGGAGCGTCGCGAGCGGCCCGAGGTTGCGTCGAGAAGCGCAGCCGTACTCCCGTACGGCGAGCATCACAGGCGCAAGATCGGGTCGCGCAGCAGCTCCGGGCCGATTTACTTGAGCTCGACCTTGGCGCCGGCTTCTTCCAGCTTCTTCTTGGCGGCTTCGGCGTCGGCCTTGGCAATGCCTTCCTTGACGGGCTTCGGAGCGCCATCGACCAGGTCCTTGGCTTCCTTGAGGCCCAGACCGGTGATTTCGCGCACGGCCTTGATCACGCCCACCTTGTTGGCGCCGGCTTCGGCCAGCACCACGGTGAACTCGGTCTTCTCTTCAGCGGCGGCAGCGCCACCAGCAGCAGCGCCGCCAGCGGCCGGGGCAGCCATGGAAGCGGCGGACACGCCGAACTTCTCTTCGATGGCCTTGACCAGGTCGTTGAGTTCCAGGACGGTCATGCTGTCCAGAGCGGTCAGGAATGCGTCTTTATCGAATGCCATGATGATTTCCTATGTACAGAAGATGTTGAGGGAGAAATGAAGGGTCAGGCTGCGGCGGCTTCGCCGCCACCGCGCTGCTGGGCCAAGGCGGCCAGCACGGCGGCGGTGCGTTGCACCGGGGACTTCAGCAGGCCAGCCACTTGCGACAGCAGGACTTCCTTGCTGGGCACGGAAGCCAGGGCCTTGACGCCATTGACGTCCAGAGCCTTGCCGCCGTAGGCGCCACCCTTGATGACGAGCTTGTCGTTGGTCTTGGCAAAGTCGGCAATGACTTTGGCCGCCGCGACAGCGTCTTCCGAAAAGCCGTAGATCAGCGGGCCGACCATGGCATCCGATGCAGCCTCGAACGGGGTGCCGGCAACGGCGCGACGGGCCAGGGTGTTCTTCAGCACGTGAAGGTACACACCCTTGGAACGTGCGTCGACGCGCAGCTTGTTCAAGGCTTCAACGGTGAGGCCACGGTACTCGGCCAGCGCCAGCGTCTGCGACTTGGCGGCTTGCGCCGCCACGTCCGACACCCCAGCTGCCTTCTCGTTGCGGTTGGGACAC
>Ga0082207_1000713_pt1 | contig 18042 bp, 11 predicted proteins | sample LakMenEpi10Aug09_FD_71540 | JGI IMG/M metagenome (GOLD analysis project Ga0082207, IMG submission 71540)
CGCCTCGGCTCGGGCCGAAACCAGCCCCTTTTGGGATGCCTGCGATGCTCGCCGAATCTCCAGAACCTGGACATACTCGGCTCCGTAAAACAAAATCGAGATGCCGTAGTAACACCACAGCAGCAGCGCGATGAACGATCCGATAGCTCCATAAGCCGTCGTGTATCGCATGCCGATGAAGAATGCACCCAAAAGCCCACGGCCCACTTCCCAAATCACAGCCGCCAGCAGCCCCCCTCGAAACGCATCGAGCCATATCACCGGCCGCTTGGGCAAAATCCGATAGATCAACGTAAAGAGCATCGCATTGACCAAAATGGTCGTCAGCAAATCCACCGTGTTGAACAAATGACCGACGCTCGGGAGGGTCTGGGAGGTCAACGAGCGGACCTGGGTGATCCCCATTCCAACAAAAAACAAAACCACCAGCAAACCACCCAAAGACAAAAGCATCAAGAAAGCAGCAAACCGACTGCGAATTACGCGAAAGACCGTTCCTAGCAACGATGCGTCCTTCTGCGGCGCGATGCGAAAAATCTTGTCAAAGCCTCGGTCGATCTGAGCAAACACCCCGATGGCTGCCAAAATCGCTGTGAACAATCCGGTCGGACCACCCACCAAGGACTGGGACGCCAAATGATCGAGCACTTGGTCGACCTGAAACCGCAACTCAGGGGTCGTTTGGGTCTCGACGGTGTCGAGGATCTCCTGCTGAATATCGATCCCGAATTGCGTGTACCGAAGAAAGATCCCTAGCCCCGAGATCAAGAGCAAAATCATCGGGAATAAGGACAAAGCCAAATAGTAAGCGACACTAGCGGCCAGGGACCCCGCATCGTCCTCGGACCAGCGGACCCCTGCATCCTTCAAATTGGGGAAGAAATCCAAAAGCCATCGCTTGCTATGCTCGACAGCTTCGGATTGGGCCGGACCGGTTTTTTGGGGACCTATACTCATGGCGCGATTGTAGAATTGATGCTAATCCGCCGCTAGCGGAGCCTCCTCTCAGGGTTTCTACTTGAAATTCTAACCGCATTAGGGGCTCGTCGAATCCGGTGTTTCGTAAATAATCCTCCCCGCGGCCCGTCCGCCCCTTCCGATATACCCACTTACCCCAACGACTTCACCTATGTCCACCGGACAACCTCAGCCGACCTCCGTCGCGCCCATGACCCCCTCGGCCCCCCTGGGCCCACTTCCACCTCTGGATGTGGTTCCCATCGACGCGATTTTGATGGTCTCCTTCGGGGGCCCCGAAGGCCCCGAGGACGTGATGCCGTTCCTCGAAAACGTCCTGCGAGGGAAAAATGTGCCCCGCGAGAGAATGCTCGAAGTCGCCGAACACTACAACCATTTTGGCGGAATCAGCCCCATCAACGAACAATGCCGAGCCCTGATCGGAGCCGTCCGAGCCGAATTGGACCGACGGGGAATCCAATTACCCATCTACTGGGGAAACCGAAATTGGCATCCCATGCTCACCGATACGCTCTCCCAGATGAAAAACGACGGCCGCAAACGCGCCATCGCTTTCTTTACCTCGATGTTCAGTTGCTACAGCGGTTGCCGCCAATACCGAGAGAACATCGCCACTGCGATCACTCTGGCCGGCCAAGACGCTCCCTTGGTCGAAAAAGCTCGGATGGGTTTTAATCACCCGAAGTTCATCGAAGCCCAATCCGACTGCTTGAAAGCAGCACTCGATAAGATCGCCCCCGAACATCGCGCCGCGACCCCGGTACTCTTCTCGGCCCACAGCATCCCTAAATCGATGGCAGACCACTCTCGCTACGAATTGCAACTGCGTGAAGCCGCCAGACTCGTCTGCGAATCGGTCGGTCATGCCAACTGGGAAATCGTCTACCAAAGCCGATCCGGACCACCTCAGCAACCCTGGCTCGAACCCGATGTCTGCGATCGAATCGAAGCCCTCCACAACGAATCGCAGATCACCCATGTGATCGTCCAACCCATCGGCTTTGTCTCCGACCACATGGAGGTCCTCTACGACCTGGACGAAGAAGCTGCCGCGAAATCCAAAGAGCTCGGAATCGCGTTCTTTCGCGCTCCTTCGGTCGGGATCCACCCGGCCTTCGTCTCCATGGCCGTCGACCTGATCGAGGAACGACTCGTCGCTGGAACCCCACGCATCGCGGTCGGAAATTATGGACCTAGCCACGACATTTGTCCGGCCGATTGCTGCATGTACCCGCAACCAACCCGACCGGCCGGCGCAACCAGACCGACCGACCCGGGCCGACCGGCGTAAACTCCCGCCCAGATCCCCATTGACCATCCCTTCCAAGTGGACTCGCTCGGTTCAAGCTTGATCACTCCTACCCCGCATCCCACTTATGAGATTATTCGCTAGATCCAATCCGTTCCACTGGGCCCTTAACTGGGCCCTTAACTGGGCATTTCACGGGGTACTTCTCTGGCTCGTATCCCATGCGCCACTGGGTAAGCTCGCCTATGCGCAAACCCCCGAGCCGGTCCGAGCCCTGCTGATCGTCGGGGGCTGTTGCCATGACTACGACAGCCAAAAACAGATCATCAAGCAAGGCCTTGAAGCCACCGCGCACATCGATGTGACGGTCGTCCACCAAGGTGGCTCGGGGACCAAAGCCGAAATCGAACTCTATCGCGATCCGAAGTGGGCCGATCGGTTCGATGTGATCCTCCATGACGAATGCTTTTCCGATGACAAGGACCCGCAGTGGCTAGCAAGGATCCTTGAACCCCATCGCAAGGGAAAGCCTGGGGTGGTCATCCATTGCGCCATGCACTGCTACCGGGTCGGAAACGACGATTGGTTCGAGTTCTGCGGCGTGACGAGCCGAGGTCACGGACCCCATTACCCCCACGAAGTCCGAAACGTCCAAGCCTCGCATCCGATCATGGAAGGCTTCGGTGCCGCTTGGGCAAACCCCGCAGGGGAACTCTATCGCATCGATCGATTCTGGCCGACGAGTAGCCCGCTGGCCACGGCCAAGGATCGCGAGAACGGGCAAGACCAAGTCTGCGTCTGGACCAACGACTATCGAGGCACCCGTGTCTTTGGCACCACGCTCGGGCACCACAACGAAACGGTCGATTCCCCGGAGTTCATCGGCATGCTCGCACGCGGCACGCTCTGGGCAAGCGGTAAACTCGCGCCGGAGTACCTCAAGCCCGCCCCTAAACGCTTCGAACGTGAGAATCTTGCGCTGGGTTCCAAGGTCACCGCTTCCTCTGAGCAGAAAGATCAAAACAACCTTATCGAATTCGCCGTCGACTCCAATCGAGCCACCCGTTGGTGCGCTAGCGGCGGAAGTTTTCCTCAGTGGATCCAACTCGATCTGGGCAAAACCCAATCGATCCATGGGGTGGGCATCGATTGGGAAAGCGACCAGTCGACCTACCGCTACAAGATCGAAACCTCGATCGATGGCGAACGGTTCGAGATCCTCGGAAAATCGTCCGAGGAAGGCTCTCTGGGCAAGCAAGCCGATCATCCGATCGAGCCGACCATGGCTCGCTTTGTCCGCATCGAATGCACGGGCGCCTCACCGGGAGCTTGGGCTAGCATCCGCGAGATCAAAGTCTACGGCGGTGCGACGAAGGAGATCTCCATCGAGGACGCGAAAATGAAAAAGGAGCGAGAATTGCTCGGCGAATGCAAACTCCCCGAAGGTTTCGATGCGACCCTTTTTGCTTACCCACCGGCCGTCAACTACCCCGTCTTCGTCGCGGCAGCACCCGATGGAACGCTCTTTGTATCGAGCGATAAAAATGGATCCCTCGACCGTGAACTCAAGCGAGGCTCGATCGTTCGGTTGCAAGATTTCGACGGGGATGGTCGCGCCGATGCGTCCAACCTTTATGTCGATGACGTCGACTCCCCACGAGGCATCGTATGGGATCACGATCGACTCTACGTCCTGCACCCACCTCATCTAAGCGCATTTATCGATGAAAACAACGATGGGATTTCCGATCGCCAAGAGATCCTCCTGAAGGATGTCGCTTTCGGTTTCAAGGATCGTCCAGCGGATCACACCAGCAACGGAGTGACGATGGGAATCGACGGTTGGCTTTACCTCGCGATCGGCGATTTCGGGTTCATGAACGCCGTAGGTACCGATGGACGAACGCTTCAGTTTCGCGGTGGGGGCGTCGTGCGAGTCCGTCCCGACGGAACCCAAATGGAACTCTACAGCAACGGAACCCGCAACATCCTCGAGGTCGCCATGGACCCACTTCTGCGAGGATTCGCAAGAGACAATACCAATGACGGTGGGGGATGGGATGTCCGCATGCATCACTTCAGCGGCGGCGATGACCACGGGTACCCTCGCAAGTACATCAATTTTCCAAACGAAATCGTCCCTCCCCTTGCCGACTACGGCGGGGGCTCTGGGTGCGGGGCACTGTTCCTGGACGAACCGGGTTGGCCCAAAGAGCTCAACGATTGCGTCTATACGGCCGATTGGGGACGCCAGATGATCTTCAGCCACCGAGTCGAACCCAAAGGGGCCAGCGTTTCGATCGACCAGCGTGAATTCCTTGGGATCGAACGCGCCACGGATTTGGACGTCGATGCGAATTCCAATGTCTACGCATCGAGCTGGAAAGGCGCCACGTTCAACTACGCAGGTGAAAACGTTGGTTATGTAGTCCAATTGCGCCCCAAAGGCTACAAGCCCGAGGCATGGCCCAAGCTCGATCCAAACGATGCCCAAGGATGGTTCGAGCTGCTGAGCTCGGCGAGCCATCGACGACGGATCGAAGGCCAACGAGGACTGGTCCGCTATGCAGCCGGGCATCCGAACCAACAGATACTCATCCTAGATCGCCTTAAGCAACTTGCAGGCAACGACCAGACCGCTCTGAAGACTCGAATCGCTGCGATCTTCACCATCGGCTTGATCCACGACCAATCGGTCCGAGGAGGACAAAACCCATCGAACCTCGGTCCACAGATCGATTCTCTCGTAGGCTTGGCCTCCCAACCTGCCGTAGGGGCTTGGGCCATCCGAGCCTTGAGTGATCTTCAAGTTTGGGATCGCCCCGAGGTTCTCAGCGCGATTCGCAAGGGTTTGCAGTCCGAGGACCCAAGAACCAATATCGAAGCGATCTTAGGGGTGACCAAAGCGCCCAAGGGAACTTGGACTAATGACTTAGTTCGGCACTTATCAAGCGATGATGCATTGGTATGTCATTTAGCGACCAGGGCGTTTTCCAAACAGGATTGCGAGCAAGCTTGTTGGCATATCTTCAACACCCAGCCCAAGGAGAGCTTGGCCTACGAACATGCCCTACAAGCCTTAGCGATGAAGCACGATCCGAAGTTGATCTCCAAGCGGATCGAATCGCTTAACCAAAGCGACGGAAAATTCAAAACGATGGATGAAAATTCGGTTCGCATCCTGAGTAGGCTGGCCTTGCGCGAAGGAGCGTGGAACGGCGCGAGCTGGGGAACACGGCCCGATACTCGTGGCCCCTATTATCAGCCAGAAGCATGGGAGATGACAAAGCCCATCGAAGAAGCCATCGATCGGCACTTGGCAAAGATAGACGCGGCCGATCAGACGGAAATCCTGCGCATGCTCGCTTTGAATCGATGGAGCATTTCTGAGCGAGTCGAAGGCTGGATTCGTGCACCGCAATGGAGCGAACTTCCTTTCGCCCAAAGGATCGGATTGCTCGAGGCGGCAGGCAGCCTACCCGATCCTGTGCTGAAATTGCTTGAGACTGTCTCGGGGGACCCGAGGCTTGCCGAGGCCGATTTGCTTCCAATGCTGAGCGTTTTGCTCAAGCAGAATTCCGAACAAGCGATTCCCGCGATCGCTGTTTTGATAGGCACGGCCGGCGATTTTTCAACCCGTTTGCAATCCGAAGCTTGGAAGCGCTGCTGCGAGAGCGATAAGCTCGCAAAGAACGTGCAGGGATTGCTCAAACGTGGGGAATCCGCATCGGGATTCCCGCAGGCCTTGCTCGTTTCGGCAGTGGCCTGTCGCAAAGACCAAGCCCAAAAAACCGAGCTGCTCGCGGCGATCGATTCGGTCTGGTCATCTTCAGAAATCGTCGAACGCCTCTTTGAAGTCTTTCGACTCGGTGAATGCAAACAAGCCGAACCGCTCGTGCGGCGAGCGATCTTAGACAATCGGCCCGCGATCGAGAAGCTAGGCAAGGAGTTGGCAAGCCAATGGGGGTTGGCCGACTTGAACCAGTGGAACGGTCCCAAAATCTCCACCTTGAAAAAAGAGGACGTGCTCAAGCAGGTCGTCGAGGCCCAGGGGGACAGCAAGCGGGGCGAGCAGGTGTTTGGATTGCTAGGCTGTGCCAAATGCCACGATGTCAAACCCAACGAGGTGTTGCGAGGCCCCTACTTGCCCAACGTCGCGAAGACCTACAAGCGTGAACAGCTTACCGAGGCGATTTTGATGCCGAGCAAATCGATTGCCCAAGGATTTGTTCAGAACGTATTTCGACTTGACGACGACCGGGTCGTATCGGGATTTGTGACCAAGGAAAGCCCGGAAAAAGTCGTATTGAGAAATGCGCAAGGGGAGGTCGTTGAGATCCAGGTCGAGTCGATTTCGGAGCGAAAAGAAAGTCCCGTCTCGGTCATGCCCGAGGGGTTAGCCGACGGCATGCCCATTACGGCCCTGGCCGACTTGATCAGCTACCTGGAATCCCTGAATTAGGACTGCTGTTCGCCGAGCACGAGCACCGTCCGCCGCGGCGGACGGTGCTCCGTGCTCGTAATCGAACCGAGGCAACCGCGACAGAATAACTTTTCGGCTGTGATCAACTTGACCTTTATCGAACTCAAATCCCAGTTGGTGCGGGTTGTGTGATGCTGAGCCGAGTTGACTGTAAAATAGCGACTTCCTCGCCGTTGGCTGCGGGTTAAACCATTGTTCTTGCATCGCATCGGATTTCGTTGTACTCGTACTCGTACTCGTACTCAGTGAAACGGTACTCGTACTCGATGGCTGCTTAATCTGCGGCGATGCCGATCGTTGATCGAGGCGCTTTGCGGTAACTTGCGGACCCACAGGCCAGATTGCTATACTGGATCGCTTCGAGTACGAGTACGAGTACCGTCCGCCGCGGCGGACTGAGTACGAGTACGATGGAATCTGACCGTACGTTTCTCAAGGGATTGCTGAGCGGTATATGCCGGATTTGATTGCCCAAGGCCCGACGCCCAACGACCGCTGGCGACGCCCGTTGCCGGTCGACGGGGAGCCGTCGATTTTTGTCTTGGGCAGGACCGCTCAGCCTTGGGCTGTCCCTTGGGACGATCGAATCTCCCGTCAGCATGCGGAGTTGAAGTGGTACTCGGGCCGTCTGATGATCGTGCGGCTTGAGAATTCCCGGAACCCTATTTTTCATCGCGGTCTGCGCAAGGACGAGTTTGAGCTCGGGATGGGGGATCACTTCGTCATCGGACAGACTACGTTTAGTTTGGTCGATCAGCGGGTCCGCGTGGTTGCCAAGTCGGAGATTCCCCCCGCGCTGACCGAGCAGACCTATGCACCTGGGCGATTGCGTAGCGTCCAGTACCGCGATGCAGACCGACGGATCGAGGTACTGAGCCGATTGCCGGAAATCATTTCGAGCAGTTCCGGAGATGAGGAACTCTATGTGCGGGTCGTGAATTTGCTCATGCAAGGGATCCCGCAAGCGACGTTTGTTGCGATCGTCTCGAAGCATGCCCAAGATCCCGAACCCGAGCCCGAGAAGCTCCCCTCGATCGAGATGACCCCTTGGACAAGCCAATGGCCTGTGGGCAGCGAGACCGGTATCCGGGTGCTGCACTGGGATTCCCGAGGATTGGCGCTTCGCCCGTTCTCCCCGAGCGCGCAGTTGATCCATCAAGCGGTAGGATCGAGTGAGAGTGTGCTGCACGTGTGGAGCCGCAGCTTGGATCGCAATACCCCCTTGCAGTACACGCAGTCCGAGAACATCGATTGGGCTTTTTGCACCCCGATCGCCAGCGAAGCGACCCCGGGTTGGGCGATTTACGTGGCGGGTGATTTTTCGAGCATGGACGCGTTGGCCTCGCGCCATGCGACATTGATGATCTCAGACGATCTTCAAGACGACATCAAGTTTGCGGAGCTAACGGCAACGACTGTCGGAACATTGAGGCAAACGCGATTGCTCCAGCGTCGGCAGGATTCGCTTCGTCCATTCTTTGCACCGATCGTGCGAAAAGCGTTGTTGGCAAGAGATCCCGAAGAGATCCTCGCACCGCGCGAGGCCAAGGTATCGGTGCTGTTTTGCGACTTGCGGGGATTCTCTCGCCAGAGCGAAGAGTCTGCCGATAAGCTCCTTGAGCTGCTTCGGCGCGTCAGCGATGCGCTCGGGGTCATGACCCATCAGATCCTTCAACGCAATGGAGTGGTGGGGGATTTTCACGGCGATGCCGCCATGGGGTTTTGGGGATGGCCCTTGGAGCAGTCCGATTCGGTCCAACAAGCTGCTGCGGCCGCTTTGGCGATTCGCGCCGAGTTTGAGCAGTCGGCAGCCATCGCCCATCACCCCTTGGCAGGGTTCCGTGCCGGGCTCGGAATCGCGACAGGCAAAGCCGTCGCCGGTCGCATCGGTACGGTCGATCAGGTCAAGGTCACCGTCTTTGGTCCGGTCGTCAACTTAGCGGCCCGCTTAGAGAGTATGACCAAGCAATTGCATGCGACCATTCTGGTCGACGAGGTGACGGCCGATCGGATCCGCAGGGAGGTCTCTCCGAGCGTCGCTAGGGTTCGTCGGGTGGCCAAGGTACTGCCGATCGGGATGAGTACCCCGTTGATGGTCAGCGAACTCTTACCCCCTGCGACAGCCGTCGGGAACGATTTGTCCGACCTGGACATTGCGCTCTATGAGAAGGCATTGGATAGTTTTCAGGACGGGAATTGGAACGAAGCGTTTCGTCTTTTGCATCAGGTCCCGGCCGAGGACCGCGTCAAGGATTTCTTGACCGTATTCATCGCGCAGAACGGCAGGGTGGCGCCCCCGGATTGGAATGGAACGATTCGCTTGCCCGAGAAGTAACGCTGGGGGCGTAGAGCGAATTTTTCGCAGGCCAAGTTGAGTCGGCGAAGATGGCGTTTGGGCAAAACGAACGTGGGAGAATCAAGCCTTGGCGGATTTCTCTGCCTCGAGTCCGGGCCGCCGAGCTACCAATCAAGCTATTAGCAAAGCTACTGGATTGGCCTCCGTCGGCTTTACGCCGGCGGGGCCAAGACTAACAGCTACGAAACCGCTTGGTAGCTGCTCAGTTACGCCTCCGCCGGGACGAGCCCGACGGTAGGCGAATGGGGAATGGCCCATGGATCGATTTAAGCGGCTTTTCGGTTTTGGGAGGGCAGCGCGGTCGCATCGGAGAGGACGCGGCGAAGTCGCTCGAATTCCTCGATGCTGGTAAAGTGGATGGAGATACGGCCGCGTCCTCGGCTCGATTGGGTGATATCGACGAGGGTTCCTAGTGCGAGTTTAAGGTCCCGTTCGAGCGAGGCGATTTGATCGGTTTTGGAGGATTTGCGTCTGGGGATCGCCTTGAGGATGGACTCTTCGTCCTGGGCAGCTTCAGCGACGGCTTGTGCCACGCGTGCTTCGGTTTCGCGAACGCTCCAGCCTTCTTGACGGATGCGTTGGACGAAGGCCAATTGTTCGCGTTGGCTACCGAGGCTCAGGAGGGCTTTTGCGTGCCCTGCGCTGATCTCTTCGCGTTGGATCGAGTCGGTGATGACTTCAGGGAGTTCGAGCAATCGCATCATGTTCGCGATGGTGCTGCGGTCGATTTTGAGTCGTTTGGCGAGATCTTCTTGGGTGCAGCGATGTTCTGTCAGGTAGCGTTTGAAGGACATCGCTTTTTCGATGGCGTTGAGATCCTTGCGTTGGAGGTTTTCGATGATCGCAAGTTCGGCCACGAGACGATCGTCGGCCTCGCGGAGTTCGGCACGGATGGTTTTGAGACCTGCGCGGACCGTAGCGCGAAGGCGGCGTTCGCCGCTGATGAGTTGGTAGCGGTCCCCGGAGCGTCGCACCAGGATGGGTTGGAGTTGTTGGTGTTCCTTGATGCTCTGGGCTAGGGAATCGAGCTCTTGGTCGCTGAATTGGCGTCGGGGCTGGAACGGGTTAGGGTCGATCGCCTGGACATCGATCTCCAGGGACTTGAGTCCTTGGGATTCGGGCTCTTGGGGTCCGTTCGCCAGCGGAACGGACTGGACGCTCGGAGTGTGTCCCGTGGAATGGGGGTTTGCTGGATGAGGGTTTTGCGATTGGGAATCGGCAGCATCGCCGTGCGATGCGCTGACATCGTCGAGAGGGGTGCCCAGGAGGGCGGCCAATCCGCGTCCGAGTCGTCTGTCTTTAGTCACGATCGAGTACCTCCATGCAAAGTTCGATGTAAGCCCTAGCGCCGCGGGATCTCGGAGCGTAGCTCAAAACGCTCTGTCCGTGGCTCGGGGATTCGCTGAAAACGATGTCCCTGGGGATCCTTGTATCAAAAACGATGTCGCCAAAGAAATCCCGAACTTCGCGATCTACCTCATGGGTCAACTGAAAATTTGGGTCGAACATCGTCAGGAGAATCCCCCCGAAGGTCAGTCGGCCGGGTTGATTCTTCATGATGTCCCGAATGACGTGGATCATTTGAGTCAGTCCTTCCATCGCGTAGTATTCGCATTGGATCGGCATGATCACCTCGGTGCTCGAGGCCAGGGCCGCTTGGGTCAGTTCCCCGAGCGACGGGGGAGAATCGATGATGACCGCATCGAAAACGCCGGTTTCGGCATCGAGGTGTTCTTGGAGCCACTGGCGTCTGCTTTGGGTTCCTTTTTCAAGAAGATCGACGTCCTGGAAACTTCGGCAGCCGGGGAGAATATGCAGGGTTTCCAGACCGGAGGACAGGATCGAGTCCCGCAAAGGCATTTCGCCAAGCAGTGGGTGTCGATCGACGGGTTGGAGCCCCAGGCCGGTCGTTGCGTTGCACTGGGGGTCCAGATCGATCAGCAGCGTTTTTTGATTTGCCAGGGCCAGTCCCCATGCCAAGTTGACGGCCGTGGTCGTCTTGCCGACTCCCCCTTTTTGGTTTGCAACGCAAAAAATTCTAGGCATAGATTCAGGGCATAGATTCCGGGCATAAACTCAGGGCATCTCGGATTCTGGCATGGAACGCCAAAGGCTCTTGGAGCCATCCGGGACAGATCCACAAGGCGCAAAGCTCTGGACCTTACAGAGCTCGGCAGATCCAAGGGAATACCAGTTCCACGTATCACGCAAAATATTTTGGAAATTTTATCCTTTCTGCTTGAGACTACTGAAGTTCAGGGGCTTTGCTACAATAGAACTCCAACTCGATGCGCGGTCGGATCCTGCGTATCGACTCTTGATGGCCCTTGGATTCACCCTCCAAACTTGAACCACAGGCGACGATCGAGAGTTCCCCAGCCCTAACTCCCAGCCTCTATTCCCCAGCCACAGATTTCTCAATGAACAAATCCATTCGATTCCTGGCAGGCGCAAGCTTGGCCTCCGCCGTAGCCATGACTCTAGCCGCAGACGGCTTGGCCGTCGCCCAGGAGGGGGCCTCGAAGCTCAAGGCGACCGATTGGTACCATTGGCGAGGTCCCCAGCAAAACGGGCAATCGCTTGAGACCGGACTGCCAACGAGCTTCTCGATCGAGGGCGAGAATCTGCTTTGGCGCAAAGAAGAGTTCGCGACGCGTTCGACCCCAGTGGTCATGAATGGCCGGGTGTATGTCGTCTGCAGGCACGAAGCCGAAACGAACAAGGAAGCCGAGAAGACCGTTTGCATCAACGCCGAGACTGGCGAAAAGATCTGGGAGAGCATCCACAATATCTACCTCTCGGATGCACCCTCGGAACGTGTCGGGTGGGCCAGTGTCGTCGCAGACCCCGAGACCGATCGCGTGTATGTCTTGGGGTTGGGTTGTACGTTCCAGTGCCTCGATGGCAAGACCGGCAAGTTGATTTGGGAACATTCGATGCTCGAAGAGTATGGGATGCTCTCGACGTATGGGGGGCGAACGAATTTCCCAGTGGTCTATGAGGACATGGTCATCATCAGTGGCGTCAATACCGGCTGGGACCAAACAGCCGTCCCGACCCACCGTTTCCTCGCAATGGACAAGAACACCGGTGCTGCCATTTGGACCATGTCGACCCGTCCTCGCCCAGAGGACACAACCTACAGCACTCCGATTTTTACGGTGCTCAACGGTCAGGCAGCGATGGTTCTAGGAGCCGCCGACGGAGCGATTTACGCGCTGCAGCCCAGGACCGGCAAGGTGATCTGGAAGTACCAAGCATCACCCCGCGGGATGAATGTCGCACCGCTTGTCGAAAACGGCATTGTCTACATGGGACACGGAGAACAGAACGAGACGGATCGGACCGTGCTCGGGGCCGTCTTTGCCATCGATGGAAACACCTCCGGAGATATCCCTGAGGAGAAACTTTTGTGGAAGGTCCCCAAGAAGACCGTCAGCAGGTCCTCTCCGGTGCGTATCGGCGAGAGGATCTACTACCTCGAAGACGGTGCGGCGCTTTTTGGCGTCAACGCAAAGACCGGGGCGATCGAGGTGGAAAAGAAACTCGGACGCATCATGTTCGGCTCGCCAGTCGTCAGCGAGGGCAAGCTCTACATCGCCGAAAATACCGGTCGCATTTGGTGCCTCGAACCGACCGAAACCGAAATCAAGGTCGTCGGACAAACCAGGCTCAACGATGGAAGCGAAATCTTCGGTTCCTTCGCCATCTCCAACGGTCGGATGTATTTGCCAACCAACAAGGCCCTGCTTTGCATCGGAGTCCCCAAGCCCCAGGTCCCAGCGGATTTGAAGTTGCCCGAGGCCCCGCCCGAGCCTGCCCTAACCGACACGCAGATCGCTCATATCCAGTTGTGCCCGGTCGAAATGCTCGTCCAACCCGGCTCGAAGGCAAAGCTGCAGGTGCGAGGCTACAATGCGCTCGGACAGTACATTCGATTGGTCCCCGAAGCGACCATCGCCGTCGATGGAACAGGCTCCGTCGCCGAAGACCAAATCTACCTTGCGGGAGAAACTCCAACCGGTTCGGGCGTCAAGCTCGAAGCGAGTTTCGGAGAACTCAAAAGCACCGCAAGGGCTCGGGTGATCCCTCCGTTGCCCTGGGTATTTGACTTCGAGGACAAGAAAGTTCCCATGCATTGGATCGGCATGGCCTATCGGCATCAACCCGCCGAATTGCCCGATGGAGCCGGCAATGGCCTAGTCAAGATCAGCACGATTCCTAAAGGGACGCGGAGCCAAGGGTTCCTGGGGTTGCCCAAGTTCCACGACTACACCGTCCAAGGTGAGTTCTATGCGATGGATACCAAGAACAAAGTACCAACGACCAAGTTGCCCGACATGGGGGTGGTGGCTCAACGATACACTTTGGCCCTCGAAGGCTCCCAACGATTGCAACTGCGATCCTGGGTGTCACTCCTCGAACAACGCTTTGCCGTGACCATCCCCTACGAATGGCAACCCAAGACTTGGTATGTCATCAAGCTCCGAGCCGAGACGGCCGAGGGCAAAGCGATCTTGAAGGGCAAGGTATGGAAAAAAGGGGAAGCCGAACCGGAGGCTTGGACCATCCAAGGTGAGGATCTGACTCCGAACTTGCAAGGCAGCCCCGGACTATTCGGCAACTCGACCGACGCGGAATTCTACGTCGACAACGTTACCGTCACAGCCAACGAAGGCAAATAGAGAGTCTCGATGAGCCAGCCGATAAGCCCAGAACCCAAGCGACTCTACATCGAGACCGTCGGTTGCCAGATGAACGTCCTCGATAGCGAGATGGTCGTCGCTGCGCTGCGCAAAGACGGTTACGTACTGACCCAAGATCCGGCTCAGGCCGATGCGGTCTTGTTCAATACCTGTTCGGTTCGCGAGCACGCCGAGGAAAAAGCTTACAACAACGTCTTTCGGCTTAAGCAACTAAAGCTAGCAAACCCCGATATGGTCATTGGGGTCATGGGTTGCATGGCGCAGAAGGATCAGCAGAAGGTTTTCGATCGGGTGCCTTTTGTGGATTTGGTTGTCGGTCCGGGTCAATTGCATCGGATCCCCGAGTTGATCGAGGGAGCAAGGCAGGGGGAGCGGCATCAGTTGGCAGTGAGTTTATCGCGTCGGGAGGGGAGTGCCGAGGAGATCAAGCGTTCGCACGAGACGTTCGATCCCTTGCGTGATCCTCAGATGCGTCCGACTCCGTTTCAAGCCTATTTGCGCATTCAGATCGGATGCGACAAGTTCTGTACTTACTGCATTGTCCCGATGACCCGTGGTCCCGAGCAGGGCAGGTCGCCTGAGGAGATTTTGCGGGAAGCGAAGATCTTGGCAGAGCAGGGGGCCAAGGAGATCACGTTGCTCGGTCAGACGGTCAATTCCTACCGATGGGTCGATGGGCAGCGAACGACGCGGTTGGCCGATTTGTTGCAGATGCTCCATCCGATCGAGGGGATCGAACGGATCAAATTTGTGACCAGTTACCCCAAGGACATGACACGCGAGTTGCTCGAGACAGTCCGGGACTTGCCCAAGTGCATGCCTTATTTGCACGTGCCGGCCCAGAGCGGCAGCGATGTGGTCCTCAAGCGGATGAAGCGGGGTTACACGACGAGCGACTACTATACGATGATGGATCGCATCCGAGACGTGTTGCCTGGGGCGGCCGTATCGAGCGACTTCATCGTCGGTTTTTGCGGGGAAACCGAAGAGGACTTTCAAGAGACCGTCGAGCTGGTCAAGCATTGTCGCTTCAAGAACAGTTTCATATACCAGTACAGCGTAAGGCCAGGGACCAAGGGGGCCGAGCTGCTTACCGACGACATCCCAGAGGAGGTCAAGCATCGGCGGAATCTGGATCTGCTTGCCGTCCAGAATCAGATCTCGCTCGAGGATAATTTGACGTTTTTGGGCAAGGAGGTACCGATCCTCGTCGAGGGACCGAGCAAGTGGTCGGTGCGCAAGGGCCAGACGGGGGATTTGCGTCAGATGACCGGCCGTACCCCTTGCGATCGGATCGTCGTGTGGGATGGCCATATGCGTCAAGTCGGCGAAATATTGCCCGTTGAGGTGACCGACGTGTACGCCTTTACGATGCTCGGGCGGGTTCGGACTGTCGAGCAGGGCGTCGGTGAGCCTGAGATTGTTTTTGGATTGGATCATCTGAGGTCCAAGCCTGTGCAGGGGGCCATTTAGCGGTCCGTTTTTGGGTGGTTGCCCCTTTCTTTTTCCAGGCGGCGCGTTTGGCGCTAGGGGTCTGGAACTTATTTTTCTTCCGATTGGCTAGACGTTACAACCGTCACGCACGGCAAAGCCTTTGCAACTAATCTACCGAAACGTCTCAAATTACCTGACCTGCCTAGTTTTTGTGGCCCATCCTTTTTCACCAGTCGATCTAAATCGCCTGTTGGGATTAGGTTCCCAGACGCGTCGAGTGCCAGAGACATCCCCATGCGGTGTTTGCTCCGGTCTCGTCAAGAATGCTCTTTTCTCCAAGCAAGAAGACATCAGCCGCAACTGAGTTTTCTTTCCGGGAAGACGAGATCGTTCAGGGACGAGACCCTGCCTGAGCAAATTTGTTGGCATTGAACAGGAGTGCCTCGGAACTCGGCCGTCAAGAACCTTAAAACCGCACAACGGAGTGACGAAATAGCAGAGCGTCGCCTCGGTTGATACTAGTGTCCTGCGTGGTACTGCAAAACGTTCTTAGGGAGAATGGAACAATGAAGAAGCTATTTGCTCTTCCAGCACTGATGGGTCTTGTGACCGCATTGAGCGCTGGAGCTGCTCAAGCTGCGTTTGGCGGCGCGATCAGCTACGAAAATTGCGGATGTAATGTTGTGGATCCTTGTGGTCCATCGACTCATACCGTGATGAAGACAGTCAGAAAAGTCGTTTACGAGCCTGAGACAGTCACCGGAACCAAGGTGGTCAATCAGATCGTTTACGAGGACCAACAAGTCCAACGCGTTCGGTACGAGCGCGAAACGCACCAACGAGAAGTTTCCTACACGGTCAATGTACCGGTTCGCGAAACCCACACCGGGGTTCGTAACTACACGGTCCGACGCCCAGTCTATGAGACTCGCACCAAGCAAGTGACGTACAACGTCTCTCGCCCTGTGTACGAGAATCACAGCAAGGTTGTCAACTACACCGTTATGGTTCCTCTTCGTGAAACCCACGAGAAGGTAATCAACTACACGGTTCGCCGACCTGTACAAGAGACCCGAACCAAGACCATCAACTACACGGTGATGAACCCAGTTCGTGAAACCCACGAGAAGGTTGTCAACTACACCGTGATGAACAAGGTCATGGAAACACGCGAGCAAGTGATCAATTACACGGTCATGGTTCCGGTTACCGAAACCCGCGAGCGCACGGTCAACTACTCGGTTACCAAACCTGTCAACTACACCAAGACCGTCACGGTCCGCGGTGGAAGCTGGCAAACGGTTGAAGAAGAAGTCGCCGGTCCTGTCATTCGCCGCACCGTTCGCGAACCAGGCACCTGGACCTTCGATCCTTCGACTTGCAAAAATGTATACTGCCCAGGTGAGTGCCGCGTTGAATGCGTGCAGTGCCCACCGAAGACCGTATGCAAGAAGGTTTGGGTCCCAACCTGCGAAGAGAAGACCATCGATTGCGTGCGTTACGAAAAGGAATGCTTGACCAAGGTTGTACCTTACACCGTGACCAAGTGTGTTCCTGAGTGCCGCTCCAAGACGGTTACTTACAACGTCTGCAAGCTGGTTCCTGAGTGCCGTCAAAAGACGGTCACTTACACCACCTGCAAGATGGTCCCAGAGTGCCGATCCAAGGATGTTACTTACACCGTCTGCAATTGGGTATGCGAGCCACGAAGCAAGGTTTGCACCTACACCACCTGCCGATTGGTTCCTGAGTGCCGCCAAAAGACGGTCAACTACACCACTTGCCGCACGGTTTGCGAGCAACGCGTCAAAGACGTTTGCTACACCGTATGCAACTGGGTTTGCGAACAGAAGAGCGTTCCTTACACCTACACCACCTGCAAGATCGTCAAAGAGTGCCGCACCAAGACCGTTCCGTACACGGTTTGCAAGCCGGTTACTTACTGCGATACCATCAAGGTGGCCAAGTGTGTCAAGAGCTGTGTTCCTTACACCTACACCCGATGTGTAGCCAAGGTTGTCTGCGAAGAAGTTCCAGTGACCGTTAGCTGCGATCCATGTGCAAATGCAGGTGCTGGAGCCGGTAACGCTGGCAACGGTATCCTCGGCGGTCGAGGTCTGTTCAACGGACGTTTGATCAACATGCTCCGAGGCCTGCGATGCCACGGTGGTTGCCATCTTCTTGGCAACGGCTGCGGTGCTGGCAACGGTGCTGCTGGTGGATGTGCCGCTGGCGGATGCGATGCAGCTCCTAGCTGCGGTTGCTAGTCCGACTCGGAAGCGATAGCCCAAAAATCTCTAAAACGGCCGGTGATCCTTCACCGGCCGTTTTTGTTTTTGCCCGGAGGGCGGCATATCTCTGCCGGTGTGCGTAAGCCACCGGATTCGGGCGATCACCGCAAAGGCGCAAAGGACACAAAGGAAACAGCCAAGGGACCAAATCGTTGCCTGTGATCGATAGGCTCTGGTTCCGATCCTTCGGCGAGCATGGAGCTTTTGGCGAAGAGTGCCGTTGATTTCTCCGAAATCACGACGCTTGATAAAAACCGCTTGGCCCCCCCTGGCCCCCAGGACTTTGGCTGGGGGAGAGCGGGGCGGGGGGGAGGGGGAAGACCGCGCGTAAGGATCTTTGGTAGTGGATCTCCCGTAGAGATCCGGCTGTTTGGTTTTAGCCCGGAGGGCGGCACTTGTCTGCCGGTGTGCGTCAGCCACCGGATTCGGGAGATCCCCCCCAACACCCCTAAACACCCGGGGACAGTCCCCGCGTTCTTTTCATAATTCTCCATTCTCAATTCTCAATTCTCAATTCTCAATTCTCAATTCTCAATTCTCAATTC
>Ga0082207_1000714_pt1 | contig 18026 bp, 9 predicted proteins | sample LakMenEpi10Aug09_FD_71540 | JGI IMG/M metagenome (GOLD analysis project Ga0082207, IMG submission 71540)
CCCACCCAAGAAAGCAAAGGGGAGCCGCAAGGCCTCGCTGGGACAAGCCAGAAAGTACTTGAGCGACCTCGACCCGGTCGACCGCGTTGCGATCCCCCAAGCCGATGTACCGGAAGGAGCCAAGGTCCCTTTCGATAGCCAAGAGGCGTCCAAGACCATCTTTGTTCGACCCGGTGAATGGATTCAGTTGACCGTCTCGCCCAAAGGTAACCACGGTGCCGATTCGACCATGGTGCAACTGGTCATCCAGGCGATCGGCAGCAACCCCAACAAGGATAACCCTAACTCAGACCTTCCAACGAACGACAATCCAGCCGATAAAAACGCCGGTGTCTGGTCCTCCGACGCTCTGGTCGACGATTTTGCAACCACGGCTTTTCAGAAACTAGGCCCAACAACCCAAGCTGATCTGGGGGGCCAAGATCTCAAAGCGAGTTGGTACTATGCCGAATCGACCAAGTCCCCGGAGCTGCTCGTCGAGCTGCGGACCAGCAACGGCGGCAATGCGAATATTCGCTCCTGGAGTATCGGCGAGCTCCCCTCGGTCTTCGCCAACGTCTCGGATTCGCCCGCAAACGTCTGGACTTCGCTTCCTGCGAAATCTCTCTTTGTGCATCCGGGTCCTGAGCGACCCGTGAGTTTGGTTTGGGTCAGCCCCATCGAGGGTCAAGTTCGAGTCCATGGATTCGTCCAAGACGCCCATCCCGCGGCGCTCGATGGGGTTTCCTTCTCCGTCGAGCATTGGAAAGCGCCTAAGGCAGGAGAAGTCTTCGAGCAAATGGCTGCGATCCTGCAAACACCCATCCTCGATCCTGGCCCCGCGCCGGTCATACCGGAAGCTTACGCAACCGTCGAAGGAACCATTGCCGATGCTCGGGTACACCTGCGAGGCGACCCAGAAAAACTCGGGGACATCGTCCCACGACGCTGGATTGAAATCCTCGGAGGCGATCCATTGAAGGATCCCAAGGCCAGTGGCCGCATCGAGTTGGCCGATTGGATCGCTGGCCACCCTCTGATGGCTCGTGTCATGGTCAACCGAGTCTGGCAGTGGCATTTTGGTCAAGGACTTGTGCGAACCCCCAACGACTTTGGATCCAGGGGGGATCAGCCCAGCCATCCTGAATTGCTCGATCAGCTCGCCGCCCAGTTCGTCAAAAGCGGCTACAGCATCAAGCAGTTGCATCGATGGATTATGAAAACCGACGCCTATCGGCGCTCGTCGAGCGCCACTGCCGAGCAGATGCTGGCCGATCCAGAAAATCGACTTTTGTCCCACTACCCGCGCCGCAGACTGACGGCTGAGGAAATCCGCGATAGCATCTTGGCATGCAGCGGGAACCTCGATCGATCCTATGGACAAGAGCATCCTTTTCCAGCCCCTGCGACTTGGACCTTCTCGCAACACGATCCGTTCAACGCTGTCTACGCGACGAATCGTCGAAGCGCCATGATGATGGTTCAGCGTCAACGAAGGCATCCGTTCCTTGCACTCTTCGACGGTGCCGACCCGAATGCCAGCACACCGGTCCGGCAGACAAGCTCAGTGCCGACTCAAGCCCTCTATTACCTGAACGATCCTTTCTTTCACGAACAGGCCGCTGCGATCGCCAAAACGCTCGATGCCAACGAACCAGGGCCAGCCAAAGTTCAGTCGATGTATCAGCGGATCCTTCAACGTCCAGCCACCGATGCGCAAGTCCAAGCCTTGCTCGCCCTGGTCGAACGCTACGAAGGAGCTCCTGTCGACGCTTGGGCGGCGGCCATCCGTATGCTGATGGCGAGCAACGAGTTTCACTTCATCGATTAAAAACCTCCATGACCTCGAGAACCCCGCTCATGAAATCGTTGCAAATGAAATCTTCGCAGATGAACTCGTTATGGCAGCACCCCACGGATCGTAGGCAGTTCGTTCGATCAGCCGTCGGTTCCTCGATGCTCCTTTCAGGGATCCTCGGGCAACTCATGGCCGACGAAGGCTCAAAAAGCGGGCCCGACTCCCCAACCAAAACGCCCCATTTTCCGGGAAAGGCCAAGCGGGGGATCTTCCTGTTCATGACCGGAGGAGTATCCCATGTCGATACCTTCGACCCCAAGCCGGCCTTGACGCGCGATCACGGCAAAGAGATCCAAGCAGACCATCCGGAAATCAAGGATCGGCCGGGATACGAGAAGATATTTCTCAAGCGTCCACAGTGGGAGTTTTCCAAGCATGGTCAGTGCGGCACCGAAGTCAGTACGCTCTTTCCCCACGTGGCCACCTGCGTCGATGACATCGCGCTGATACGCTCGATGCACACGGGGCACTCGAACCACTACAACGCAACGCTCGGAATGCACACCGGTTCCTTCACGCAATCCAGACCGAGCCTTGGTTCCTGGGTCACCTATGGGCTCGGCTCGGAAAACAAGAACTTGCCTGGATTCGTTGTGATCGCTCCGAGACAGACCTACGCAGGCACGCAGGTCTATGCCAGCGATTTCCTTCCAGGTGCCAATCAAGGAACCCTTGTCATTCCAGGGGCCGAGCCGATCAGCAACATCGCTCCGAGAGTGCCCCAAGACAAACAACGGCTGGAACTGGAATTTTTGGCCAAACTCAATGCGGATCACTTGGCCCCTCGAAGCGCCGATGAGAACCTCAAGACTCGTCTTCAAACGTTTGAAACCGCATTTGGGATGCAGATGGCCGTCCCGGAAGTCTTCGATTTGAGCCAAGAATCCGAGGCGACGTTGACCAGTTATGGACTCAAGCCCGGTCAGACCACCGGATTTGCTTGGCAATGCTTGGCCGCCCGAAGGCTGATCGAAAAGGGGGTCCGTTTCGTCGAGTTGATCGACACCGGCTCGTCAGGGAACTGGGATGCGCACGGAGACATGATGACCCATGAGCCTCTAGCAAAGAACGTCGATCAACCGATCGCCGCACTGCTCAAGGATCTCAAACAACGCGGCTTGCTCGAGGACACCTTGGTCGTCTGGACCACCGAATTTGGACGAACCCCATTCAACAACACCGCCGATGCGAAAGGTCGCGAGCATCACCCCTGGGCCTTTAGCTCCTGGCTAGCCGGAGCAGGCGTCAAGCCTGGGATCGTTTACGGCTCGACCGACGAGCATGGGCTTCGGGTCGACCAAGACGGGGTCGATGTGCATGACTTCCATGCGACGATCCTGCATTTGATGGGCTGGGATCACGAGCGATTGACGTTCCGACACAGCGGACGCGATTATCGGCTCACCGATGTCCACGGCAGGGTGGTCCAAGGTGTGCTGCAAGGCTAAGAGACGATAGAGCTGATAGAGTCGCGAGCGAACATCGTTGGAGCACGAAACGACAAGACGCCGACTCGATGTTTGTTGGTGCATCGAATCGGCGCCCGTCATGGTTTTAGTCGGCTCGCTATAAAGCCTTGATTGTTCCCTAGCGAAGCGAGCTAAGCAGCCCGTCGCCTGGGTTCTTGTCGGCTGGGTTCTTGTCGGCTGGGACCTTGGGAGTCCGGTTCGCTCAACTCCAAACGCAAGACCCTTACATCCGAAGGAGCTTCGACCCCGATACGGACCTTGTCACCGCCGATGCGAACGACGGTCAGGACGATATCGTCACCTAAGTAAATCCTTTCGGATTCTTTTCTTGTCAAAATCAACATGATCTCATTGATTCCTTTTGTTTCCGTACATTGGTTGTCGCGTCGCTAGTCCTGGGTCCTTCGCTAGGCTGCCGGAATCAAGTCCTTGACACATCGCATCCCGGAGCGTTGCCCGGTCGAGTCATAGAACAAGACGCGTGCCGAAGCGAAATCGAGGACCGCCGTCAGTCGCACGCTCCGTGGACCATGCAGACAATAAAAAACACCACACGGACTTCCTTGCCTTACCAAACACTCCTCGGTCATCGGAAAGGCGTTCGGAAGCAACTGATGCATCCGGCAGAGCTCTTCCAGAACCAGATCTCGAATACTGCTCAAATTTGGCAATTTCTCATCCCTTGCTGCTGTGAATTGACGCGCCTGATTAGGCAAGCCTTACTATCGGCTTCCAGCGTGAAAAATTTAGCCAGAACGCAGATTTCCACAGGGCAGTTTTCTTTATCTTGTCGGCAAGCTTTGCACGCTTGAACTAAGCGTTCCAGATGGAAGGACGCGAGCTTTTATGGCACTTTCAAACCATATCCTTTTGGATTGGCTCAAGCCATTCGAGTCACTTCAAAAGCTTCGCTTGCTTTACCAGAGCGCGGGTCCCGAGATGCAATGGACTTTTGCTGCCGAGCACCAATTTGATCTTCTTCTCTTGGGCGATCCCAACCTCCAAATCGAGCCCTTGTTCATCGGCTCCGATCTCCTTCCTCAGGGCAACTTGATCGTCGACCCACACCTCGATCTGGATCGCCGAGCGGGATTCGGAATCCCCGGAACGTTCGATGCGAGCTTGCAATTTGGTCATCCCTGCGGGTGCTCGGAACTGGTATTCGCCCGGTCCAGGGAACAGAAGGTCCTCGTTGGTTCCCAACTCGCCTCGAATCCACCTGGGCTTGGTGGTCTTGGCCAAGATCGCGTCGAATTCGCCAAAGCCACCTCGACCCGTAGGGCGAGCATCGAGGATGTCCAGACTCGAAAGCCAAGCGATTTTGTCCAAGCCGCAATCGATCGATTGGAGCCAATCCAATGGAACTCGCAATGCGTTGGTCCATTGGCCTCCGAGTTCGAGTTCCGTCCCCACGACCTTGGCGCGATCCGCAAGGATCGAACTCCCCTCGAGCAGTTGGACCACAAAGCCGGCGGTGCTTGCCCCCTGCCCTTTGGGCTCTTGAGGCTTTCGATACCAGAGCACGCCAGCGAGTCGGTCGATCGATGCGTCGACGATTTGACCGTCGACATCGAATTGAATTTTGCCGTCCTTGATCTCCTTGACCAGACCATCGACGCGATCGAGAGCTCCCCCTGGACGCACGACGATCAAGGCATCGGATTTGAGTTCCTCACGCTCGAAGGCTTGCCAAGCTTCCTCGGCTTTCGCGTCGAGTTTCTTAAATTTCAGGGTCTTGAGCTCACCGTCGAACTCCGTGCGGACCACTCCGTCGGCCAAGCGGATCATCCAGCGTTTCTCTTTGCCTTCGATCTGTTGTAAGGATAAAACAGTGCCATCGCTCAGCCGGGCCTTCCAGTTTGCCGATGCCGCATCGGCGATGCTCGAAGGAACCTTGCTCGAGCGTTCGAGCCGCATCAGCTCGGAGGTCTTCAGAGACGTCGGTTCGGCTGAAGCGGCCGGCGATGGAAGATAGACCACCTGGTCTTGATCGATCGACTCGAGAGATCCGTTCCAAGTCTGGCCGTGGATATCGGTCATTCGCAGGACGGGCGAAGTCTGAGCGATCGCGACGGTCGAAGCGACCGCTGCAAAGCCGACGTTGGCCACGAGCATGAACCAGCGGCTAGGCCAAGAGAGGCTCGCAGCAAACCGCCGAACTACGGACTTTTTTTCGCTACTCCCCAGACCGTAGGCCGTTTGGTTTGTGATCCTGGGGGTGAAAATGTGCATGATTCGTTCCGCTACCTTCAAAACACGTCCGTACGCAAAAACCTAACGTATTTATCCTACACGTTTCGACCGTTCATGACTACGGAGTGTCATGCAAGCCCAGTCCTTCGAGGATACGAGCGCGCTGTTTTTCGATCCGATCGGCGCGCGTTTTAGACTGCTTTGCCCCGGAGAAATGCAGCAGGTAACCCCGTTGTCGACCTGGCGTGAGGGCTTCAAAGGCGTGTTGGAAGTCCGGTGCTTTGGAGAAAGCGTCGAGCAATTCCTGAGGCTGCTCCATCGCATCGGGGGTTTGCTTGGGAGCTTGGAACCCGGAGCCTTCGAGTGCGATAGCAAGCGTGATCAGGTCCATCAGAGCGGGTCGAAGTTTTTCGATGTGAGAACAGGACGTGATCTTCACCAGTCGAGCGGCTTGGGAATTTGGTCCAGGCTTTTCGAGGATCCCCTGAGGGTCGGGCAACCCAGCCCCCTTGAAGAAGCTCAGCGAGCAGAAATCTTTCAAGGCGGCGACGACGGCGATGTTTTTGCCTTTGAGGCAATAGCAAGGAACACCCCACTTGATTTCTTCGACCAAGCCCGAGTCGAGCATCATTTGACGGAGTTGATCAAGCTCTTTGCGCCAGGGATGGACTTTGCAATCTGGGGTGCCACCGAACCGACAGCGCCCGCACCCTTGGTTGAGATAATCGTCGACCGACTGGGGCTTGATCGTCATGGAGTCACGATGGAGTCACGATGGGGTTACTGGGGATACGGCCCGGATCGGCCCTTGTTGTTATAATCCCGTGGATAACGATTTCAACCAGCCCGTAGCAGCCCAGCCGTTTCGCTTGGAGCAACGCATGCATTTGAGATTCAGCAGATACGAACGGGAAAAAAGCTTAGGTTTTTTGCGCAATTTTCCATGGCAGATCCGTTCGAATTTTGAGACGATTTAGATCGTTTCGCCCATTGAAAGTCTCCTAAGCGGGTTCCTCATTTTCCTTTCCATAAGAGGTTTGTTCGTATGGCCAACAAAAAACGAGTGGCGATGATCGGTTTGGGCTTCGGGGCAGAGTTTATCCCCATCTACCAACGTCACCCGAACGCCGAGGTCGTCGCCGTTTGCCGCAGGAACGAAAAGGAACTTCACGAAGTCGCCGACAAGTTCGGGATCGCGAACCGATTCACCTCCTACGAACAGGTCCTCGAAGACCCCACCGTCGACTTCGTCCACATCAACTCGCCCATCCCCGACCACGCTTGGATGAGCCTCAAAGCCCTTCGCGCCGGTAAGCATGTCATGTGCACCGTGCCGATGGCGACGACAATCGAAGAGTGCGACCAAATCTGCGAGGCGGTTGCAGAAACCGGCCTGAAGTACATGATGGCCGAAACCGTCGTCTACAGCCGTGAATTCCTGTTCCTCAAAGAACTCTACCTCAAAGGGGAACTCGGAAAAATCCAATACATGGCCGCGTCCCACCCCCAAGACATGGCTGGTTGGCCAGAGTACTGGGAACGGATGATCCCGATGCACTATGCGACCCACGTCGTCTCGCCTGTGCTAGGTCTCGTCGACGGCCGCGCCGAATACGTCTCTTGCTTCGGCTCGGGCGCTATTGCCCCAGAACTGGCAAAAAAATCCGGCAACTCCTACGCCGTCGAATCCTGCCATATCAAAATCAAAGACAGCGATGTCTCGGCACACATCTGGCGATTCCTCTTCGATACAGCCCGCCAGTACCGCGAGAGCTTCGACGTCTACGGTACAAAGAAGAGTTTCGAATGGTCGCTGGTCGAAGGCAAACCGCACGTTTTGCACACGGCCAAAAAACCCGAACACGAAATCCCCTCGGAAGTCGAAATCCCTGATTATGCGCACCTTCTGCCCGAACCGATCCGACCCTTCACCCAGTCGATCCAGGATGCCGACCACCTGTCGTTTATTCAAGGTGGCGGGCACGGTGGTTCCCACCCCCATTTGGTCAACGAATTCGTGAGTGCTTTGGTCGAAAACCGAGACCCATGGCCCAACGCGGTGACCTCGGCCAACTGGACCTGCGTGGGCCTTTGCGCGCACCAAAGCACCCAGCAAGCTGGCAAAATCGTCCAACTCCCAGAGTTTACCCTCCGATAGTTTTTCGGGTAATTTCCCGGGGTGATTTCCCTGCGGTGATTTCTCGTATTGGATGCTCCCTTGGAGCATCCTGCATCCCTCCTGAGCTTAGCTACCCTCCCTGATCCTCTATAGGTACGACGATGTTCAAGTCGAATTGGTTTTCTGCTCGGTTCTCACAACGGTCGCACTGGTCGTCAACGATCGCCTCTGCCGCTTGGATCCTGGCCGCCCTGCTTGGTTTCGGCTTCGAAACCAACGCGATTGCACAAGACTCTGCGGCAACAAAATCGCCGATTAAAGTGCTCTTCCTCGGTGACCAAGGTCACCATCGACCAGCCGATCTGTACCGCGTTCTTGGGCCTGCAATGCAACCCTACGGGATTGAGGTGACTTACAGCGAAGATGTCGCAACTTCGCTATCGGCTAAGCGTCTCGGGGAATTCGACACGCTGTTGATCTATGCGAACATCGATGAACTGGGGGCCGAACAAGAGCAGGCGATGCTCGATTACGTCGCCTCAGGACACGGAATCGTACCGCTGCACTGCGCGTCGTTTTGTTTCCGCAACTCGAAGGCCTATGTCGAACTCGTCGGCGCTCAGTTCAAAGAGCACGGCGGCGAGCGATTCATGACCCATATTCTCGAGCCACAGCACCCGATCATGCAAGGTTTCAGCGGCTTTGAAAGCTGGGATGAAACCTATGTTCACCAGATGCACAACACCAAGGACCGAACGGTCTTGGAAGAACGCCGTCAAGGAAAGCTCGCTGCCGACACCAAAGCTGAGCCTTGGACCTGGGTACGCACCCATGGCAAAGGACGGGTCTTCTATACGGCTTGGGGCCATAATATGGACACATGGAGCAATCCAGGTTTTCAAAACCTCGTCGCGCGAGGGATCACTTGGGCGGCCCAAAAGGACCCTTCGAAACTCCCTGCATTCCAAGACTCCCGACGCTTCAATGTCCCTAAGATGACTGCGGCTCGTAAAGACGTCGCACCCTTTACCTTCACCGAAGTGGGCAAGGAGATTCCGAACTACCAACCAGGTGCTCGGAACGGACAAGCCGAACCGATGAGCCGCATGCAAATGCCTTTGACGGCCGTCGAATCCCAAAAACACTACGTCACCCCAGAGGGTTTTGAAACAAAACTTTGGGCGAGCGAAAAAGACGCCCTCGATGGAGAAGCCGATCTGAGCATCGCCGGACTTGGGGGAAAACCCATCGCGATGAACTGGGATAGCAAAGGCCGTCTTTGGGTCTGCGAAACCGTCGATTACCCCAACGAACTCCAACCGCTCGGGGCAGGTCGAGACCGCATTCGCATCTGCGAAGATACCGACGGGGACGGCAAGGCCGATAAGTTCACCGTCTTTGCCCAACGCATGAGCATTCCCACAGCGATCGCACCGGTCCGAGGCGGAGCCTTGATCCAAGACGGAACCAAGACCCTCTTTTTGAAGGATGTCGACGGGGATGATGTCGCCGATTTCAAACAGGAACTGATCACCGGCTGGGGGATGGGAGACACCCACGGGGGCGTAAGCAATTTCCAATTGGGACTCGACAACTGGGTCTGGGGAATGCAAGGCTACAACGATTCGCGACCCGTGATCAACGGCGAGCGACAGCAGGGATTCCGCCAAGGCTTTTGGCGATTCGCCATCGATGCGGCTCCGTCGAACCCCAACGCACCAGTCTACCAACTCGGCAAAGACGGAGAAGTATCCAAAGAACCAACGGATACCTTCGACAAGCATTCTTTGAAGGTGACCAAGCTCGAATTTGTCCGATCGACGAACAACAACACCTGGGGAATCGGGATCAGCGAAGATGGCCTGATTTTTGGTTCGACCGCCAACGGAAACCCCAGCATCTTTATGCCGATCCCCAATCGCTACTACGAAAAGGTCTCTGGATGGTCGCCTCAGGTACTGAGCAATATCGCTGACGGCTACAAGTTCAATGCAGCGACTGAAAATGTTCGACAAGTCGATTGGCACGGAGGGTACACCGCCGCTGCTGGCCACGCGTTGTACACCGCCAGAAACTATCCCAAAGAATGGTGGAACCGATTGGCCTTTGTATGCGAACCAACCGGTCATATCGTCGGCGCGTTCGTACTCAACAAAGAGGGAGCCGGGTACCGATCGACCAACCCATTTAACTTGGTCGCGAGCGATGATGAATGGAGTTCGCCGATCATGGCCGAAGTCGGACCCGACGGAAACGTTTGGTACCTGGATTGGTACAATTTCATCGTACAGCACAATCCGACCCCACAAGGCTTCGAGACCGGCAAGGGGAACGCTTATGAGACCAAACTTCGCGACAAACGATTTGGTCGAGTCTATCGCGTGGTGTATCGCGGCGAGCAAGGTATCTCGTCCGAGGAAATCAAGACCTTCGACAGTCTCGTCCGAAAGGGACTATCCGATAAAAACGAATTGCAACTCGTCGCGGCCCTCAAGCATCCGAATATGTTTTGGCGAAAATCCGCTCAATGGCTACTGACGGAGAAAAGCAGCCTTGAAGCCAACACCCTCAATGCACTGGCCGCGTTGGCGACCGACCCGAAAGTAGACGAAATCGGACTCAATCTAGCCGCAATTCATGCGATATGGGTCCTCAGCGCCCATGGGAAATGGCAAGGTGGTCCTTTGCTCGATGCGATAAAGCATCCGAGCGATGCGGTGGTTCGCAACGCCATTCAGGCCGCCGAACCCAATGCAGAGACCCTCCAAGCGATTCTCAATAGTCGCGCGTTGGACTCGAAAGACTCGCAATTGAGATTGGCAGCGCTGTTGAAATTGGCAGATTGCCCAAGCCAAGCCGTATCGACCGGAAGTAAATCCGTAGGCGAAAGGCTCGGACCAGGAGCGCTCGATACGAACGCAACCGGCCCGGAAGACCGTTGGTTGATGGACGCTTGGACCAGTGCTGCCAGTGCCCATGCGGCGCAAGTCCTGCCCCGACTGATCAGGGACTCACAAGGTTCCCCTTCGCCGGATCGACTCCAGCGAATCGCGATCGTCGCCGAGCATGCGGCCCGCAACAAGATCAGCGCTGAGACCTTCGCATCGTTGATCGTCCAGAAAGGGAATCCACAAATCACCGGAGCGGTGATCCAAGGGCTAGCCAAAGGTTGGCCTAAGGACTATCGATTGACCCTGCCGGAGGCCGCAACACAAGGGCTGGTCGATTACTGGCTCTCGGGCGATCTGCCTTTGGATTCCAAAGGGCAAGTCATCCAGTTGGCCGAAGTCTTAGGCGTCGCCAAGATCGACGAGGCCATCGCTTCGCTTCGCAACGAGCTGGTCGGAATCCTCAACAATGACACCCTCGCCATGGATCGACGATTGCTTGCGGCCAAGCAGATGGTCACCCTTGAGGTCGGGAGTTCCAAGGTCGTCGATTCTCTCTTGGATAGGATCACACCCCAATCGGCACCGGAATTCTCCGCAGGGATCGTCAGCGCCCTGGGTGGTTCGAAAGCGCCGGGTTTGACCAAGTCGCTTATCGAAAAGGCCAAGATGTTGCCGCCGGAATTTCTGCGAGGAAGTTTGCGAGTGATGCTTGCACGTCCCGAGTCAACTCAGGATCTGATCGCGGCGATTCAAGCCGGGGAGCTGAGCATCAACGATTTGCAGCTTGACCAGCGTCAGTTGCTCCGTGACCATCCCGATGCGAAGATCCGCGAGAAGGCCATTGCGATGATGAAGAGCAGCGGCGGCGTTCTCAACGCCGATCGACAACGCGTTGTGGAAGCTTGGCAGGACGCCGCTCACACCAAAGGTGACGGGACCAATGGCAAGTTGGTCTACCAGAAGCATTGCGCTTTGTGCCACAAGCACGGCGATTTGGGGAACCAAATCGGACCTGAATTGACAGGTATGGCCGTCCATCCAAAGCATGAGCTGTTGATCCATATCCTCGATCCGAATCGTAGCGTCGAAGGAAACTTCAGAACCTACAACGTTCAGACCACCGATGGAACCGTTGTGACCGGAATGATGGCCAGCGAGAGCAAAACATCGATCGAGTTGATCAACGTGCAAGGCAAGCGAGAGGTTGTACTGCGCGAGGATATCGAGCGTCTGAGCGGATCCCAAAAATCCCTGATGCCTGAAGGATTCGAGAGTCAGATGAACCGCGATGAGATGAAGGATCTATTGGAGTTCTTGACCACCAAGGGCAAGTACGTGCCACTATCGATCGCTACGGTCTCAAGCTCGGTGACCGATCGTGGGATGTTCTTCGATCCCGAGGGGCAAATCGAGCGGTTGGTCTTCCCAGATTGGAAGCCAAAACTGTTCAAAGGTGTCCCGTTTGTACTTATAGATCCCCAAGACGGCCAGACTCCCAATGCCGTGATGCTGTTTGGTCCCAACGGAACCATGGCGCCCAAGATGCCCAAGAGTGTCGATGTGGTTTGCAATTCGCCGGCTGCCGCCATCCACTTCCTCAGCGGGGTTGGGGGATGGTCATTCCCAGCAACGCGAGAGGGGAGTGTCAGTATGATCGTAAGGATCACTTATGAGGACGGAACAACCGAGGACCATGAGCTGATCAATGGTCAGCATTTTGCCGACTACATCCGACGGGTGGATGTTCCGAAGAGTGAGTTTGCGTTCGACCTTGCCGGTCGTCAGATCCGGTACTTGAGCGTCGAGCCCAAGGAGCGTAAGCCGTTGCAGAAGATCAGTTTGATCAAGGGTCGTGACGCATCGGCTCCAGTAGTCATGGCGATCACACTTCAGACGGAGTAGCCCCTCGGCGACGGCCTCTTCAAGTGTAGAGCGATTGTCCCCAATGGCTCTACACGACGCGCCAGCGGAGGCGTCTTACGGTTTTCGGCTGTTTGCCTTAACGGCTGCGGTGGCTTAAGGCGCCGATCGATTGGGGACAATCGATCTACCATGCCAGCGACGGAGTTTAGAAACTAGCGATTCATTCTCAGCGTTTCTTGCGCTTAGAACCACCAGGGGATTTACCCTTGCTCTTGCTAGGCCCCTTACTGAATCCCTTCTTCGGTCCCTTGGACCTGCTACGCGTACTTTGCCGATCCTCCGAGCCAATACCATCACTGGGACGCCCTGGCCCCCTTTGCTCGTGATGCACTAGCTTCTCGAGTCGGAAATCCAAATGGCGACGCGCTAAGTCCACACGCTCGACGCGGACGATCAATTCGTCACCTAAACGAAATTGATTTCCCGAGCGTTGCCCCTCGAGCGTATGCGTGTCGCGATCGTAGCGGTAGCGGTCGGCTGGCAATCGGTCCAATGGGATCATCCCATCGACTGGAATTTCAACTCCGCGAACTACCAAACCGTTGGCCTTCACGCCCCATACGATCCCGGTGAGCAATTCTCCGACCCGCTTTTCCAGGAAATGAAGAAGCTTGACTCGTACCAATTCCCGCTCGGCTTGCTCGGCATTCTGCTCGGTATGACTGCAATGCTCGCCCATTTGCTCGAGCACCTCGGTGTTCTCTCGCGCTTGCTCTCCCTTGACGAGCTTATCGACAATTCGATGCACGACCAAGTCCGGGTAGCGTCGGATGGGACTGGTGAAATGGCAGTAATGGGTCATGTTCAATGCATAATGCCGTTCAAACTCGCACTGATAGACCGCTTTGGACATGCTCTTGAGAATCGCATAGTTGACGGCAAACGCCGTTGTCTTGCCCTTGACGCTGTCGATGACCCTTTGGATTTCAAAGCGGTCCTGCATTTCGTCGGCGGGGATCCCCAAGGCGCGGACGAACTGATTCAATCGACGGATCTTGAGTTGATCGGGTGGCGCGTGCGCTCTTCGCAAGAACGGTAGCTTGAGTTGATCGAGCCAACTGGCGACTGCCTGATTGGCAGCGAGCATGAACTCCTCGATCATCTGATGGCTCTGAGTGTGGTGCACCACGTGGGCTCCTTTGATCTTGCCCAGGCGGTCCAAGTCCACTTTGACTTCCGGCAACGTCAGTTCGACGGCTCCACCTTTACGGCGAATCTCCCGCAGTTGCATCGCCAAGGTGTGCATGTCTCGAACGAGCTGAAAGATCGCAGGATCGAGTCTTTCCTTCCAAGGTTCGGGGTCAAGCAGGTACTGATCGATTTGTTCGTAGTTGAATCGATAAGCGTTTCGGATCACGCTGTTGTAGACCTCCGCATGCAGCAATACGCCCTCGCTGGAGTATTCCATGAATACCGTCTTGGCCAAGCGTCGGCGGTCGGGTTGCAAAGAGGCCAAATGGTTGCTGATCGTTTCGGGCAGCATCGGAATGACACGATCTGGCAAATACACGCTGTTGCCCCGCTGTCGGGCTTCCTGATCGAGGATCCCTCCGACGGGAACAAAGAACGCCACATCGGCGATGTGGACTTGCAACTCCCAATTACCACGTTCGTTCTTGCTGAGCGATATCGCATCGTCGAAATCCCTTGCGTCGACAGGATCGATCGTCAGGGTCGGGACCTGCGTCAAATCCTTGCGTCCCTCAGGGATGACCTCTTCAGAAAACCGGTCGGCCTGAGCTCGGGCGTCTTCGATCACGCTCTCGGGAAACTCCTCGGGAAGCGCAAACTGGATCATCACGGCCATGGTGTCGACAGCCGGATTCCTCAAACTACCGAGCACCTTCAAAAGCACCGCCTCGCCAGCTTGCAATTCATCGGGAAAACGAACCAACTCAACAACCACCTTGTCGTTGTTCTCCAGAGGCATCCCTCGGACATCGCCAAGCGAAACCGGTCGCTCCAACTTCGCACCGTCGAGCCACACGAACGATTTCTGGCCGTCGGTTTGGTAAGTCCCCGTAAACTCCCGACGCTTCCTTGCAACGACCTCGACGATCTCCCCTTCAAGCCGTCCGGAGGCATGCCTTGGCATCTCCTTGCCCCCCCGCCCCGAGCCTCGCGATCCACTGAGCATGGGTCGACGCAACTGCACCCGGACCGTATCGCCGTCCAATGCATTGAGTTTGCGGAACTCAGGGATGAAGATGTCCGGCATCTTGACCGAAAGCTCCGCACGAGGCACGGGCACATCCTGACCGACCTCTGAGGATGTCTGGCCCTGCGAACGAACGGAATCACCTGCTAGCGGAACAGATCCTCCTCGGGGGACCTCGACAAACCCGTATCCCATCGACGGCGCCGATCGAAAAATTCCGACGATCTGGTTTGCCCCTGCGATCGAACCTTGACCGGCGACTTGGCCTGCGTCGAAATCGATCCTGCCCGAACTTCTCTGCTCGAGCCCAGTGCCACCTTCGAGTGCACCAGGCTCGAACGATTCAGACGGAGTTGTTTGGGATTGGGTTGTTTCGGACTGAGTTGTTTGGGGTTTGGCAGTCTTCGGTCGCACAGATCCGTTGCGTACGGTCGGCAAAACCAAGTGGTTCGCTCCGTAGAGCACCCGACCCTCGCGTACCAATTGCTTGATCGCCCTTCGCAATTCTCGATACTCTTCGTCGGCCAACTTCAAGGCCTTGAGCATCATCCGAGGCTTCATCGGTCGGTATTCAGCCGACGACACCAAAATCAATACTTTTTCAGACAATAATGCAGAGTTCATAGTTTTGTAGAATACCCCACTCGAACCATTCTCCATAGATGCGATCCGCCCGGATTCCCCTCAGATGGGTTGCCCCATGGGTTTTTACCAAGGATTCACAATCGCAAGGTTCCCCGCCGAGTCGCTTTGCATTACAAAAGCGTTCGAGCAAACTCGCCGTCGACTTCCACGAATCCCCTTCGACAAATCCTCGGAAACCTCGCACATGAACCGAAAAATCTCCCGACGCGATTTCAACCTCTCCTGCACCGCAGCGGGTCTCGGGGCTTCAAGTCTCGGGGCGGCAGTTGGCTTTCAGCCGAGGTTCGCGCACGCCAATTGGGACACCATCGCCAAGCAACCTTTTGGGATCATGAGCGGAGAGGTCACCGACGAATCGGCGGTGATTTGGGGCCGCTGCGACACCGCCGCGCGCATGGTGGTCCAATGGGATACCGATTCGAATTTCAAAAACCCTCGCTCGGTCCTAGGACCAGAAGCCAACCTGCTTTCGGACTACACCGCTCGCTGCATCCTGCGAGGACTCCCCTCGGGCTCGAAAATCCACTACCAAGTCACCTTCGAAAACTCCGCTGGCACAAGCGATCCGCAAGCAGGGCAATTGACGACCCCAGACGACGGCACCCAGGATGTCTTCTTCGCTTGGTCTGGTGACACTGCGGGCCAAGGATTCGGTATCAATCTCGAATGGGGCGGGATGAAGATCTACTCGGCGATCGAAAAACTCGCTCCCGATTTCTTTGTGCACAGCGGGGATATGATCTATGCCGACAACCCGATCCAACCGGAACTGACTCTCCAGGATGGCTCGATCTGGAAAAATATCACCACCGATGCCAAATCCAAACCGGCGGCTTCGCTCGATGACTTCCGAGGCAATTACCTCTACAATTTGCTCGATCAAAACGTCCTGGCGTTCCATCGATCCGTCCCCTTGATCGCTTCCTGGGACGACCACGAGACGACCAACAATTGGTACCCACAGCAGTCCCTGCGCTCGCGCAAGGATCGCGAGAACTACGATGCGATGGAGTTCGCCCGGCAACTGGCCGACCGCGCCCGCCAAGCCTTCTTTGAGTACACGCCCCTTTTGCCCCAAGCTTCTGGGCAACGACGGATCTACAGGAAACTATCTCGGGGCCCGCTCTTGGACCTGTTCGTCTTGGATCTGCGATCCTACCGAGGCCCCAACTCCCCGAACAAGCAATCGGAACTCAATTCCCAATCCGCAATCCTCGGTTCCGAACAGTTGGCTTGGTTGAAACATTCGCTCCGCACAAGCACCGCAACTTGGAAGGTTCTCTGCAGCGATATGCCGCTGGCCATCAGCGTCGGGGATTCGATGGAAGGCAAAAACCTTTTCGAAGCGGTCGCGAATGCCGATCCAGGAGCACCCCTGGGCCGCGAGCTTGAAATGGCCGATCTGCTCGGATTCATGAAACAAGCTCAGATCACCAATACCGTTTGGCTCACGGCCGATGTGCACTATGCAGCCGCCCATTACTACGACCCCAAACGCGCAGCGATCCCCGAGAGCTTCCTTCCTTTTTGGGAATTCGTCGCCGGTCCCCTGCACTCGGGCTCCTTTGGACCCAACGCCCTCGATGGGACCTTTGGCCCCGAAGTCAAATTCCTGTTCGCACCCCCTCCGGGAAGCAAACTACCGCTCGCTCCGAGCGATGCTCGCCAATCCTTTGGCACCGTTCGTGTCGATGCGAAGTCCAAGCGACTGACCGTCGAGCTTCGCGGACTCTCGGGCGATGTCCTCGACGGCGGGTCGTTTACGCTCGAACCGCAAAAAAATCCTGCTGCATCCTGATCCCAACCCTTCCACCGACCCACCATGCTCCGACTCTTGCGAATCGCTTGCCTCCTGTTGTCGCTAGCCGCCTCGATGCACCCTTGGGCCCAAGCGACGACCGAGCTTGGCCAACCGAGCAACCAGAGGCCCCCGAACCTCATCGTTCTACTCTCGGACGATCAAGGCTGGGGGGATTTCGGTTTCCAAGGAAACACCAACTTCCAAACCCCCAATTTGGACCGACTAGCCGCCGATGGCGTCGTCTGCCAACGGTTTTATGTTTGCCCTGTTTGCGCTCCGACGAGGGCTGAGTTCCTCACCGGAAGATACCATCCGCGCGGAAGCGCCATGGGGGTCACCCAAGGGGACGAGCGTTTGGATTTGGATGAAACCACTCTGGCCGATCGGCTCAAGCGTCATGGGTATGCCACCGGTGCCTTCGGCAAATGGCACAACGGCTCGCAGTACCCCTACCACCCCAACGCCCGAGGCTTTGACGAGTTCTATGGGTTTTGCTCGGGGCACTGGGGCGACTACTTCTCCCCTCCACTGGAACGAAACGGCAAGCCAGTCCGAGGCAAGGGCTTTGTTGCAGATGACTTCACCGATCATGCCATCGAATTCATTCGCAACCACTCTGCGGACCCTTTCTTTTGCTATGTAGCCTTCAACACCCCTCATTCGCCGATGCAGGTACCCGATGCGTTCATGGATCGGGTCAATGGCCGCGAACTCAAGATGTGGCATGAGGGACGCCCTGCCGAGAAAGAAGACGAACCTACCACGCGGGCGGCCATTGCCATGGTAGAAAATCTCGATCAAAACGTCGGACGCCTGCTTGCGGCACTCGATCAACTGGGGCTTCGCGAGGAGACGATCGTCGTGTACTTCAACGACAATGGGCCCAATAGCTTTCGCTGGAATGCAGGCCTCAAAGGTCGCAAAGGGAGCGTCGACGAAGGTGGCGTTCGCTCGCCTTTGATCGTCAACTGGCCAGGACACCTCGTAGCT
>Ga0082207_1000716_pt1 | contig 18015 bp, 14 predicted proteins | sample LakMenEpi10Aug09_FD_71540 | JGI IMG/M metagenome (GOLD analysis project Ga0082207, IMG submission 71540)
TCCACGCCGCACCCAAACAGGTGCCAGGCGCGCCATGGAAGTAGCCGAAAATTGGCTAGCATTAGTCAACGGCGACTCCAAAAAATAAAAAATCAGGGTCTGTCCCCACTCGCATTAGCAATGCTTGCATTTCCAAGGGGCTGCCAAACAGGTGCCAGGCACCCGGTGCGAGGGCCGCAAAATGGATCTTGCTTTTTCAAGCCGTTTTTCCGACGATCCCCCCCACTGCTCCTGTCGCCAAGGATGGTCAACAGCAACAGTATGCCATGCAATCCTTCTCTCAAACTCACGGATGTGCCATATGCCAAGCTACGGACCCTACGTCCCCTACTGGTTCGAAGCCTTCTCGCAATGCATCCCCTGGATCGTCCCAATCTTGGCTCTGGCTGGCCTGTGGATCGCGAGGCTTTGCGAAGACTCCAGGGTTCGTAGTATCGCTGAAGCTTGCTACTTTGGTGCCATGGTCGTCGCGGCAATGTTTACCCTGCGAACAATTCTTGCCGATGACAACTGCTGGCTCTTGCACACTTCAAGCCTGGGCCTAATGATCCTCGGGGCTATCTTTCCTCACCATATGCTCGAAAGCACGGCCCAAGAAAGCCTCGGTGAAAACAGCCTTAGCGATGCACAAATCCGATAACCTACAGCCTGACCAGCGGACAGCTTATATCCTGGCCGGTGGAAAAAGCTCCCGGTTCGGATCGAGCAAAGCACTGGTCGTCATCGATGATCAACGCCAGATCCAAAGGTTGGCTAATCAGCTCGCCACCGATGCTTGGCAGACAGTGGCCATATCCCAAACCGCAAAAGAATTCGATTCCCTCGGAATCCGAACCATCGCCGATATCGAGCCTGACCAAGGCCCCTTAGCTGGTATCCTCGCAGGAATGCTTGATCTCCACGCCAACAATCGATCCGCATCGGCTTGGGCAATATTTGTCACCTGTGATCTTTGGATGTGGAACCCCGGTTGGAGCAACCTGCTTGTTCCGCATTCTGTGGATCCCGAAAGCCAACTTGGCCTGCTGCACTATTTCCAATCCGACGTTGATTCCGAAGGTTTTCTTCCCTTCCCGTGCTCAATCCATATCGATGCTTTACCCAAGATTCAAAATGCTTGGAAATCCAGGTGCCGTTCGATGCGAGAACTGATCGCATCCCTTGCTCCCTTGGCGATCACCCACCCAATCCGGGAAGACTTATTGCCGTTGTCCTTCAACACTCCCGAGGATCTTACGCGGCTTCAGTGTCGAGTCGCCCGCGATGCGTCGCACACTCCGCAGTGACCTTTGACGAGAACTTCACTGATCCTAGCGATGTTCAAATGACGACGGACCGTCGGGCTCGGTAGTGCCATATCATCGATGCACGATACGCTTCCACAGTCAACACACACAAAGTGGGGGTGACTGCTGCGATCATGCTTGGGATCCCTAAGCTCGAATCGCCAGACGTGATCTCCTAGCTCTGTTCTCAGGACCAATTCGGCCTCAGCCAAATCGGTCAAATTCCGAAAAACGGTAGCTTTATCAAACCCCAGTGGAACAAGCTCATCGGCAAGTTGCGCATGGGTCTGCGGTTTGCTCGAACGCTTCAACGCATTGATCACTGAAATCCGAGCAGGGGTGCTTCGCAGTCCAGCTTCCTTAAGCATCTTGCGAGCTTCATTGACTTCGTCGGCTGCGTTTTTCTTGTTCTTGTTCATCATGCACCTGAAGTCGCATCCACTGGCCTGAGCACCGCTTCGAGCCGCTTGAGCGTCTCGGGTGCATTGAGCTCTAACTTTCCAAATCCGAGGATGGCGCCCGCTGCAATAGCCTGTTGCTGGTGCTCTGCATAATTGGTGATGAGCATCACGGGAATATCCCTATAAGCTTCCGATTTTTTCAACACGTGCAGTATCTCGATCCCATCGCTGTAATCGATATCGAGCTTGCGATTGATCAAGATCAAGTCGACCGGCTGCTGCTGAAGTGTCGCAAGGGTATCGGACAATTGATCGGCCTTGAGAATCTCTACATCGAAATGCTTACGAAGCATCCCGCTTAGGGCCGAATGGTCAGGTCCACAGTTACCAACATCGAGAACGGTTTTTTTGGACATCGCGGAAATAAAGGTTTGGTATCGCTCGAGATAGCTCTTGTTTGAAGGTAATCAGTCAGTCCGATACGAATGCACTACTTGAAGGTCATCAACGAGGCTTCACCAACAGCTATTGTATCGAAATAAGGATCGATATCTTGAACCGTCAATGAAACAAGCTGGCCATCCAAAAAGGCTATATGCGTGATACCGCGTATTTCCTTGTTAAACTCATTTGAAATACCCTTCCATGACTTCCTAATAAATTTTGCTCCATTGATAGTGACGGAAGTTTGATCCGAAGTTTGCCAACCTTTAAAGTTCTTTTCATATGCCGCAAGATATCTTGCCATTTGCTGATCGACGTTTAGACTCGGATCTACGTTTTCCTTATCGCTGACGCTGATTAGCATCGAGGGTGTGGTTCCATCGGCTCGTTTCGCACCTACAAAACCGACGATCGAAAACCCCTTAGGAGTACCATTATCAGGCACTGCGGTAAAGCCTTTTGGCATTCGAATGCTGTGTCCATGAAATGCATATGTCTCACCCAGTTGTTCCGATAAACTCACTGTAGAATTCGCGGGGGATTGGTTTTCCGCCGGCCCACTCGGCGCTGCGCCACCCAGGAGTTTGACTTCTAGCTCGCGTACGATGTCGGTTTGTAGGTATTGCTGCATGAGCACCCGCGTCACGTCGATCATCTTGTCGATCCGCTCGGCTACCGGACCAGGTACTGGCCCCATCTCGGTCGATGTCGCTCTTCGTAGGATATTTTGAATCTGTGCCGAGAGCGCTTCGTAATTCTTAACCTTCTTGAGTTCATCAAGCAACGCAAAGGCTTCGTCTTTTTTACCCTCCTCGATCTTATTTTTGATCCGAGCATCAAGGATCTTGCGACGCACGACCAAATCGAGAACCTCCCCTTGCAAACCCTTGAGAAATGCCTCAGCTTGCAATCGTCGGCGATCATCGGGCAAGTCGGCTTTTTCCTGATCTCGATAGCCGGTGATCATTGGCAAGCGGGCCAAAAGTGTCTCGCCATTCTTGATGTAGTAAAGGTACAAGGGGAGTTTGATTTGCATGGTGCGAGTCGGAGCTCGCTCACGCTTCTTGGCCGCTTCGGCAGCGGCTGCAATCGCCGCTTCATCGGCAGCGGCTGCAGCCACGGCTGGATCCTCGGCTTGTTCAGCCCCCCCGTCAGACTGATTCTCTTTGAGACTCTTTAAACGAATAGCAGTGGCTCTAGCCCTTGAGATCATTTCAACGGAGCTCGAAGTTGGCTGATCATAGGTGATCGTCGGAAGTTCCGTATTGGTAACGCCGATCATTCCTCGCCAATCGGTTCTGCCCAACATTTTGAGATCATCCGAGCCTGGTGTTCTGAGATAAACCTCGGCCCCCGGCACGGCGTTGTTGGGCTGACCACGGATTCCAAGTTTCAATTCCGTGGTCGGATAGTGCGGCTGAACCTTCAGCGCCACTCTCTTGGTTCGTCGATTCTTTGCTGCGACCAAGGATCCGCGACTGGCCGCAAAGATGGCCCCGTAGAATCGGGCACTGTCAATCGGCTCGGTCACCGCGATGTAGGTAAAGGCGATGTTCTGAAGCTGAGTCGGATTTCCGTTCAGATCGTCGCGTCGGATAAACGGAGCAAGTACATCTCCCGGGCCTATGACTACAGGTGATTCTGGTGAAGCGACCAACCCACTGGCTCTCACTCGAATAACAGCGGTCTTGTTATCGTTGTCCTCGATGCGTGCCATCGGAGTAAAACACCGACGTTGCAGATATGCCACTGTGTTGGGAATCTCTTGCACGCTGGCTACGGTTGTTGATTCCATCAGACCGATACGGCGTACAAAAGCGTCTAGCTCCTTGACTTGGATCCGAATACGTTCCCCTTCTTGCTCAACGGCCGCCAAGAATATTTTGTCCTTGTCTCTGAGCATCGCCTCAGGTTGCCACGGGAATCGGGTTGGCAAGGATCGGGCTACTTCTTTGAATCGATTCGCTTCGTTCTTAGGCACCAGTGCAGCAAACGTTTTACCGGTTCGTAAGTTTTCGATAAGAGCTTCGGCACTTGCTTCGCCCGCATCGAGTTTCGTCTGCATCTTGTTCCATTTTTCGTCCTTTAAATAGGGGACGATATCCCGTTGCATCGCGGCGTACTGCAAAGGGAACATAGAAATCTTGGGGATTCGCTCAATGACCGAATCGAGAGTTCGGACGCTGTTTAGGCTCGCCGCCCGAGCCTCCGCATCCGCCTTGGCTTTTAACTCTTCTTCTTGCTGCTTGGTAAGCTTTTTGTTCTTTCTGAGTTCCTCGATGGCCGGATCAGCGACCGGTTTAGGCTGCATGGCCATGAAAGCGTCTTTGGCCGCTTCGCTCTTGGCCAACATCAGAACAAGCTCTCGAGAAAGCAACTGTTCGATCGTCAGATCATCGATGTGATAAAGAACCGATCCGAAAAGAGCATCTGGAGTTTCAACCACGTCGCATTGCATGGTCGCTCCAAACTCGATTTCCATGCACTCTGCGATCTTGCGTTCAATGAGCTGCTTGGACGCTTGGCTCAGCCCAAGCGTCGGTGAGATGCTCAGCCACACGCGAGCTTTGTAAGCGGAGTATTCCCAGACCTCGACCGGTTCGGATTTGCGAGTCTCAGATGGTTTGCTCTCGGGCGAGCTAGCGGTGCTGGCCCCAGGAGCTGGCGATTTGTCTTGCGCTGTGACATCAGCGATGCCCACGCCCAAAACGAAAACAACAATGCAAATCACAGGAAGGATGAATCTCATGGCATAGTTCACGGTGCTCGAACCCTCCATTTTTGGAGATCCTGGTAGAGTCCCAGCGGCTTTTTGGTCACTCCACTGATCTCACCTCGATAGGCGAATGACTCACCCACTTGCCACAATGGCAAGACAGGCAAGTGGGCGGCAACCAACGCATGCAAGTCTTGGCAACTTTGTCGCACCTCGCGCCAGTTCCTCGATGCACTCAGCCCACCGAGGACTTGGACGATGAACTGATTGTTCGACTGTGCAGGCCCACCGATTCCAAACAAACGCTCTGCATCGGTCGCAGGCTCCCAAATCGAAGCCGTCAGATAAAGGATGTCGATGTTAGGCATCTCCCCTGGCTCTGGGACTTTGTCCAAAACAGCCAAGTCAGCTTGAACTCCAATGAGTTTCCATTGCTCGACAATGGCTTGTCCGGCCACCCGAGCTGCCTCGTAGTTGGGAACCCCTAAAGTCATCTTGGGGATCGGCGGCAGTGGCTCTTTACGCTTCTCATACTGCATCTTGAGTTTGCTATTGGTGATAAGCATCAAGACCTTGGCAAGCCGCTGATCGTAAGCAAGATTGTCGACGCTGGTGTTGTAGGCATAAGCGATCGGATCATTCTCGGTTACTCCGCGTGGGAACGGGCCGCTGATGACTCGCGACTGCTCCGCATCGGCCCCACCTAGGATCTCTCCTTTGAGAATCCCTTCGCGGTTGATTGCATACAAAAGAGCTCTTCGAAACTCCCGGTCGTCCAGATACGGATTCGACGTGCGGGGCACGAGCATGTGAACCGTCGGCAACGCATACGACTCGACGTTGATCGTTTTGGAAACAATCGATGCTTGGAGTTTCCTCGCATCGGCGGGGAACAATCGATCGATCGCCTCGATTTCACCTCGAAGTAAATCGTTGATGGCTTTTGACGGGTCTTCATAAAGGATTTCATGAATCTCCATCGGTTGGAAATCAGCCCCCTTGTTGCTCGGTGCCCATTCAAAGCGTTGGATGTTTCCATCCTTGGATTTTGGTTTGTAGAGCACACCCACCGGAAGATTGCCTTCGCCGATAGCCTCGATAGGCCACTGCAAGAACGCTTGCGGTAACACGTGGGGCCTGCGGAATCGCATTTTGAGCTTTTCGGGACCCGCTACCGAAACGGAATCGAAAATCGCGGCCCAGCCAGGTACATACTCATCCTTGCCGATGGTCGCTCTTCGAAGGAATGACTGCGAAAGATCCAGACTGTTAGGGATGCCCGCTTGACCTGGATTTTGGATCGTCATCTCCAGTTCGAGCCGATCATCGCTTTGCAGAAAGGAACCAAGGGAGAAACGATACTGCCCACCCTCAGGTCCTGTGCTGCGAAACTCAAAGAGCGGTCTTGAAATCAACTGACCGGATCGGAACGCAGGCCAATTGGCGATCGCCGCCGTGTCGGGTTTGCTGGCCGTTTGAAAAACACCCACTCGAACGATCGGATACTCCTTGAGCAACTCTCGTAGCAACTCTTTGCCACCTTCGATTTGCGGTTCGATATCGAGCATCTTGGTCGCTTCGCGGCGAGCAGCCAAGTAATCCTTCTTCTCGCGATACTCAAGAGCTTTGGCTTTATACTCGTTGGCTAAATCCAAGAACTTACCCTTCCACTGCTCGACGACCGGCAAGGGGTCGTCTTGGTATTGCTTGGCCAACCTATTGATCATTGTCCTGGCCGACGATAGATCTTTCTTTTGGAAGTAGGATTCGATCAACTGCCCGGACACATCGGTGATCAATCCACGGACGCGTTCTTTTTGAAAGTTAGGGAAGGACTTTTGGAGTTCCTCCAAGACGGCCATGGTGTGCGCCAATCGATTTTGCCGAGACATCTCTTCGGCGCTTTTGAAGAGAAACTCCTGACGCAGAACTTGCAAACCAGGCGTCTGTGGATAATTGACAAACAAGAAGTTCAAATGCTCGAAGGCTTCGCCAAAATTCTTGTCATCCACTAGCTTCTTAGCCCGGGCTAAGATCATCTGTTCGTAGAGCCAAATCTTGCCGATGTCTTTCCACTGCACTTCATAGCGACGCGTTGGAAACAAGAGGATTGTAACCTGGACCTTATCTGTCTCCTTGACGTTCGTCGGTATCCTTCGATTCTCGAACTCAAGCGGTGCGATTTTGACACTCCGACCCGTCGCCTCAGGCTTGAGCGTGATGACATCAAAGGGTTCTTCGTCCATCAAGGAACCCAGAACCTCGATCTCCTCGAGAACCTTGTCCAAGTCGGTTTGAGCCCAAAGCGAACCGGTTGTCAAAGCAATGCATAACAAGCTTAGAACAATGGCGATCGCTTTGGACCGAATAGCAAACAATGGTTTGAAACAAATGCGGATCATCGGTTCGCCCCGCTGCTTGACGAGTTCGCTCCAAGCGTATTTTCCAGTGGAAGCGAAACACGAAGAATCGTCCCCTCGTCACCCGGGACTAGCAGTCCCTTGGGCGTGATTACCGGTGTGCCACTAATGGGCTCGCCCGCGGTTGTCTTTGCGATAACCTTACCGTCGGAAGCCGAAACGCGAATCAATTCTCCAGTGGTACTTGCAATCAAGATGTCCGAACCATCGAAGATCGGTTTGCCAACGAGTACCGTTTGTGGCATGGGCTGACTCCAAAGCAGCTTGCCTTGGCTGCTGAAGGCGACCAAGCCTTCGATGTCGCTCAGTGCCAAGCCGATGGCTTGTGAGTCGCTCGATGCGGTGTAGGGACCCCAAGCAAATCGGCCTTCGAAATTCAGCGAACCGATCTTTTTGAATTCACCCGATTCATAGAAGTCCAGGAAGTCACCCGATGGCCCTGGCGAAAGCCCCACGACCACATCGTTGATCGCATCGATGCGGCCTTTGATTCCACGCTCCAAAGGCTGTGCGTTGAGAAGTCGCAACTGCTTGCCCGTCGAGAGTTTGTAAAGGTTTCGGCGTTGGTCGGCGATGACCACCGACTGTTTGTCTCCAAGAAGCACTGGATTCATCCACACAGGCCGCTCGCCTGCGGAAATCGTCGGCTGAAACGCCGTACCAATCTGCTTGCCTGTTTCGGGATCCAAAAGCAGTAGCTGAGCGTTTTCAAGTGGTACCAAAATCGAATTGCCCACCGTGATCGCTTCCGCTACCGGATACGAACCGGCCAGATCCAAAACCACTAGCTTGGAGGTCGAAGAGGTTTTTCGAGCAGGATCGATCAGGAGCATTTGGCTACCTTGCGCCGAATTCAGGAGCAGATTGCGTCCATCGGCAAGGGGTATTGGGTTTGAGAAAGTCATCGAGCGCTGATTGCGTCCCATGTTTTCGATCGACATGGTGGGTTTGAGACCGACTGTCTCGGTTGCAAAAGCTGCATCTGGAACGTCGAACGTAGCGGCTTGGCTCGTCACAGCAACAACACCTTGAGATCCACTAGCCAACGCGGTAACGGGATTCCCGATGTCGGTCTCCCAATAAGCATCCCCGGTCTTGGGATTGATTGCAGAAACTCTCACTCCGGCATTCCCACGAACGACGCGGGAGTGAAGGATCACATCTCCGAGTTTGATGGGCCGAGCGGTGAATTCATCGAGGTCTTCTTTAAGCCAAATCGAGTTTAGCTTTTGACCGGTGATTTGGATTTGGTAGTAGGAAAGACGATTCGAGGCCAACCAAAGATCTGTTCCAGACATCAAAGGCCAAGTCGCTTTGGGGGCGGCTTCATTGGAAACCAGATTAACCATCTTGAAGACTTTTTCTTTGGGATTGGTGACCTCGACATCCAAGATCGCGATTTCACCAAGGTTGGTAGCTACGGCCAAGCGACGGCCTTCGATCTGTGGTTCGACGACCACGTGACCTTTGAAACGAACAGGGGCCTGGGCCTGCTTGAGTTCGGTTCCATCATCGTTGGTCGAGTAAACTCGCATCAACGAGTGATCCGGGCCGGCGTTTTCAAAAAGGATCAATTGGTTCAAGACCCAAATAGGAGGCACTGCGATCGTGCCCGGATTGTGTCCAATGTAGACGACTTCGTCGCATTCACCATTGCCGCGACTCAGGACGTAAAGGTTTGAATGGTTACCCAATACATAGCGTTTTCGCTTGCCTGGCGCTCCACCGGTTGGCACATCGATCGGTTGCGGGAACTTCTTAGACCACCGAGGCTGGCCGCTGATGGCATCCAAGCAATGAACACTGCCTCCTGTGGTCGTTACGAAAACATCGTCGCCATCGATGCTCGGTTCATGGATCGACTCTGGGAACTTAGACTCCCAGACGACCGCACCGTCCTTGGCCGCTAGCCTCGAAACGGTTCCCCGGGATGCGACGCTCACGAGTGTGTCGGAATCTGCGGTTGCTGAAATCCGTTTGGGATCTCCCGACCAATCGCGACCGATGAATTTGCGCCAAACGACCTTCCCATCAGCCACCGCGATCGCAACAACAGAACCTTTCACGCGCAGGAAAGCTATGTCATCGGGGTTCGACTCGATGGGGTTGCCAACACGGCTTGTCAGCAATGCTGTAGGTGCAGCGAATGCACTGACGGTGTCTTGAATCGTCGGTGTAGCGTTGGATTTGGCCACCGAGCCTTTCTGAATTTCCGTCGCTTGGAGCATCAGCTCTCGAAGCTTGCTATTTTGATCCAGGACCGGGTATTTCTTGACGAGATCTTTTCGAAGATCGTAGGTCTTATCGACATCCTTAGACTCGATACTTGTAGCCATCGTCTTGAGGGTACTATCGAGATCTTCGCTTTGCTGGATTTCTCGCACAACACGCTGCTGGTCTTCTTCGAGACGTCGGATACGAAGTTCGTTTTGAGTTCGTTCTTGAGTCCCGACATAACGAGGATCGCGGATGAGTTCCATCTGTTGGTTCATCGTGGCAACGAGTTTCTTTCGATCTTCGATCCCTGCGGTATTGTCCGCTTTAGCGATGAATTTTTCGGCGATTCTAAGGAGCACATCGGTGATCTCGACTCGCATGCTGGACATGCCCGCCTCGTTGACCACTTTGGGCAAGAGTTCCTGGGCTGAAGTGAGCCCTACCGACGGGTCTGCATTTTTCTCGGAAGCCTCACGAACCTTGGCTAAAATCGCTTTGACCCTGGCGATGCTTGCGTTCTCGTCGGTTGGGAAACCAGAAGCAAACTGCTCGTACTGCCTGGCCGCACGTTCGTAATCGCGATTCTTATAGAAACTCTCCGCGTCTTCCCAACTCTCTTTTGCATTCCCTGAGGAAAACCAGATGTACAGCGGTACTAGAAGTGTCAACAGGAACAGGACGATAAAGCCAACTCCGATAATTCCAAATGTTTCCCAAGGACTTTTCTCTGGTATGTTTTTGACCACCGGAGCCTTGGCCATGGCCACATCCTTGAGCGAATCTTCGCCGGAAAAATCGGATGTCCGGGATCTTTTTTTCTTGGACTTGCTTGAGGATGTATCGGACTCCTCGACGACCTCGGCAACCTCGACAATTGGTTCTTCAACGACTTCCTCGACCACCTCGACGACATCTACCGGTTCGACTTCCTCGGCTGGAAGGAGGTCTTCGACCGAGTCGCTCTGGGCCTTTTTGCCACCAGTGACTGTCGTTCCTGGCGATCCCTTGGCGGCAGCCGTCGCTTGTTGCTGTTCCTTTAACTCTGTGACGAGCTTGGTCGCTTGGAAGCGGGTCAATTGTCCGTTTTCGACCAAGATACGAGCCAAGGCTTCGGGGGTTACACGAACCTTGGACTGCTCGACCATCTTCTGAAGTTCAAGGATACTCTCGGGATCGAGTAGACCTTTGCTTTCGAGCATTTGGATGAACTGCGATGCGCTCATGGACTACTCAAACTCCTCGACCACCGTAACACTGAAACTACCAAAACCGGCTTCTCTGCCAGCGTCCAGCGCAGCGACAATCGATGCGTGGATGCATTCTTCATGGGCGTCTATTTGTAATTTTAAAACTTCATCTTGCTTACCACTGGAGGCTTCGGCGCGGGCTTCACCTAAAGCCAGCAGCAGATCTTGTTTGCTGCTCGCCTCGCGCTCGTCGCCAGTGGAAAATATAACGGTATAAGCGTTAAACTCGTCGATCTGTATTCGAACCGTATCAGACTGATCGGGTGGGGTTTCGGGCGGTTTGCTGGAGGTATTGTCGGACAAGGGAGGAGGTTTTTCAAAAACCTTTTCACTCGAAAACGATGCTGTGATCATAAAGAAGATCAATAGCAAGAACGTCACATCGACCATAGGGGTCATATCCATGTCGTCCTTGGGGAGTTCTTTTTTCGGGAAGCTAACCTGTTCGAGTTCTTGTTCTTGATCGATCGCCGCGCCGCTCATTTGCCCACCTCCGAGACGGCTAAATTGATCATTTTGCCCTCTTCGAGCACCTCGCCTATGGCTTGCTCGATCCGCTTGAGTTGTTTGGCTGTGACATTTCCTTCGGCCCGAATCAAGACCTCTGTCTTTCCACCGGATTCGAGCTGCAATTGAACATACTCGGTGATCTCGGCAGATTGCTGCTCGGGATCGTCCGAGAAAATCCCACCGTCTTCTTTGGTCACCAGCGGAGTGTCTCCGTTGCCTCTTTGGACGGTGATCATAACGCAATTCTTCGTCGCGATCGAAGCACCATTTTTGGCCGGGGGAACCTCATAGGACTTCTCGCCGGTCATTTTGGAGGTGAGGATAAAGAAGATCAAAAGCAAGAAGGTCATGTCGATCATCGGGGTGATGTCCATTTCGTCGTCCATAGGTGGACGCGGGGCCATCGAGACCTCTTCTGGCTCATCCTCTAGCGGAGCAACCATCACCGGTGCCTCTGAGGCCTCGATCATTGAGTCGCCTTGGTCATTTTCTTGCTTGGGATCCATAAGTGTCACCGGATGCTTGAGTTTTAACTGGCTAAGCTGACTCAGGTGGGAGAATCAGCCCTAGCCCCGCAGATATTTGGCCACCGACGCAAGCGGTCATGAGTCGTAAGCGTCGGTTTCCAAAGGAACGATGCTGGCTTGGTTTATTAAGCACTATGGCGAACGCCGCGTTGTTCTTCTCGGGCCGCACCGACTTTGAAAGCCTCTAGAACCTGAGCCAATCCAGAGCCGACCAGATCCTGCATGTGTCGGATTCGGTTGTGAATCGCAGCCATCGCCATGACCAATGGGATAGCAATGGTCAGTCCGATGGCTGTCGTTTCGAGTGCCACGCGGATGTCGCCTGCAAGGTCCGTCGGGTTGACATTCGTGGCCGAAGCAAGTTTACCGAAGGCACCCATCATCCCGACAACCGTGCCGAAGAGTCCAAGCATCGGAGCGGTTTTGATCACGGTGACAATCCAGGCAATGCTGTAATCCAAGTCGGCGATCACGTCCCGCTGGAATCGATCCAGGGTCATTTGTCGGACTTTGGAAAAACCAAAGGAGCGATGCTTGCACAGATAAGTGACCATCATTGGGAGCGCTTTTTTGCTCCCCTCGCACTTTCCGATGACCGCGTCGAAATTGCCGCGTCGCAGATCCTCTTCGATCGTTCCAATGAATTCATCTTGCATCGCCTCAGTCTTGAACCGCTTGGCATTGACCCTTGTCAGAACCAAGAAGACGTAGTAAGCGCCCCAGACTGCTACGGCCGCCAATGCGACGTAGGATAGCTGACCGACGATGTTGAAAACATCGGATGCATCCCCTAATAGGAAGGGCAGCGATGGGAATGAGCCTAAAAGTTCCGCACGAATATGCATGAGAATCGCGGTGCTTTCCAAGAAAAGTGAAACAAGACCAGCGGCGGGCTGGGACTGCACGAGAATCACGAACCAGCCACCACTACCTCTTTCCAATATACTCAGAAAAAAGGGGTTTGAGGACAGTCCATTTAACAGAATTGCAAAACCGACGGTGTTCCCTCAGGCTTCCCTAAAAACCTCATCTTCACCCCCTAAGAAACTGGGCTGATGCAAAAAGCCAATTAGCCGTTTTCTAAATTTCTAAATCGTCAGGTTTGCTCCAGGGGCCAGGCTTCCAACGGCGTGCAAGTGTTTTCCCTGAATAATCAACCGAATCTCCACAAACACCGCTGTCAAAATCGATTCGGTCGCTACCAACCGAACCGGAAAAATCATTCGGAAGATTTGTTTGGGATTTTTCTAAAGTCTTCCACAACGAGCTTTTTGTTATCGGGCATCTTTAGCGTGTCGGTAAAACTCGTCAGTTATGCGGATCGCACCGACGGAAGATCCTCATTGCCACCCTTCGTGTCCCCTTGCCAGAGTCCCATCGAGAAAATGTTCAAACCTCCCGCAAATCGAACCTACCACAAATCTTCCAAACGCAAACAAATTGACCCGACGACATGCGAAAGGGATTACTCGAGCGATGAACTGGAATTCATGCAAGCGCTCGAACGCTACAAAAATTCCAGTGGACGCAAGTTTCCAACATGCAGCGAAATACTCGAAGTCGTTCGTTCTATAGGTTACCAAAAAGTCGCTCATGTGGATGCCTCAAGCAGCCAGTGCAATGCCGTTACTCAAAGTGCCGAAGCGAATCTCGAAAAGATCGACCAAGCGATTCGCGATTTGGCTACTCAGTAAAACGGTACTCGTACTCGAAGGGAGGTGTTGGCGTGTAGTTGTCATACGGGCCAAATACTGGGGTTCCAGCTTCCTTGAAAAGGTGATCGGCTTGAATCGATCCAGGCGTTTTCGAGCACGAACACGAGCACGAGCACCGCGATGCTGAGTACGGGAAAACCGAATTATCCTTGGGAAATGATCTGACCACCATCAGGACCGGCGCCTGGTCCAAGTTCGATGGTGTAGTCGGCAGCCGAGTTGAACATCTCGTTATGCTCGATCGCAATGACGCTGTTGCCTTTGTCGATCAACAATCCGATGCACTCGACGAGTCTGTCGACATCTTGGAAATGCAATCCCGTTGTCGGTTCGTCCATCACAATGAGCGACCCACTCTTGTCCTCTAAGTACGAGGCCAATTTCAATCGCATCGATTCGCCGGCCGAAAGGGTCGATAGACTCTGGCCCAAGGGCAAATACCCAAGCCCAATGTCTCGCAAAGGCTTGAGCTTCTGATTGAGTTTCTTTTCCCCTCGGAAAAACTCCGCCGCTTGATCGGCGCTCATTTCCAAAACCTGGGCAATGTTGCGGTCTCGATAAGTCACTTCGAGAACTTCCGGACGGAACCTCTGCCCACGGCACTCGGTGCACTGCAACTGAACATCGGCCATGAACTGCATGTCAACAAGCGTAAACCCCAAACCCTCACACACCTCACAGCGACCTTGCCCTGAATTGAAACTGAAATGACTGTCGCTTATCCCCGAGGCCTTGGCCATCGGTGTCGAGCCGAAGAGACTTCGGATCTCGTCCAAAACTTTCAAAAAGGTCGCAGGACAAGATCGAATCGATTTGGCGATGGGCGTTTGATCGATCGCAATGACCCGCTTGATCGCCTCTGAACATTCCAGGTTTGTATAAGGCAAACCACCAACGGATTCTTCACCAGTTCTCTTGAGCACCGCAGGCACAAGCGTATCGAGCACCAAGGAGCTTTTTCCAGAACCGCTGACCCCTACCACGCTCACAAAGCACTTCAATGGAATGCGCAAATCGATATTCTTGAGATTTCTCCCTGTGGCTCCAAAGAGGGTCAGCCAGCCGTGTTCAAGCGGACGCTTCGTTCGCGACAGAACCTTTGCATTCAAATACTTGGCCGTCAGACAACCAGAACGCTTGAGCTCTTTGGGGCTACCCTGGAAACACACCTCTCCCCCACGGGATCCGGCACCCGGCCCAATCTCGATGACCTGATCTGCTTGATGTAGCAAATAAGGTTCATGCTCGATCAGAACTACGGTGTTACCACGATCAACCAACCGTCTTACCGATTGGGCTACCCTCTGAGTGTCGCTCGGATGCAAACCTACCGTTGGTTCGTCGAGCACATAAAGCATGTCCACCAAATCCGATCCGAGCAGGTTGGTCAAATGGACTCTCTGTGCTTCGCCTCCACTGAGGGTATGCATCGTGCGAGATAGGGTGACATATCCAAGCCCCACTTCCTGGAGATATCGCAATCGGGAAAGAACCTCGGCAATGCCTCGGGAGATTCCCTCCTGAGAGTCGCTTGGAAATTCAACAAGCTCTCGCTCAATAAGAAGCATTCGATCGACAAGCCGATCGATCGATTCCTCGGTCCATTCGTAAAATGTAGATGCGTGGTGCCGATAAGCCAAAGCGGCATTCGAGAGTCTTTGACCCTTGCAAGCCGTGCATTTGCGATACGACTTCCAACGGGTCAAAAAGACCCGTACATGCATCTTGTACTTTTTGCGTTCGAGCCAAGCAAAGAAACCCTGCAATCCACCAAACCGATGTTTGCTAGATCCTTGCTCAATGAGCTCCCAATCCTTCTTTTTAAGCTTCTCTACAGGGAGATCCAAAGGGAGATCGAATTCCGAAGCAAGGTCGATGAGCTCATCGAGTTCATGGCTGTAGGCCGGTGTTCGCCAGGGCGCAATGGCTCCTTGGCGAAGACTCAGGGATCGATCCGGCAGGATCTTGTCCATATCGAGCGTCGATGTTTCCCCAAAACCAGTGCAATCCGGACAAGCTCCTATGGGACTGTTGAAACTAAAAAGCCTCGGCTCTGCCATCGGAACCTGCAAACCACACTTCGAGCAACGAAGCTCCGATGAAAACCGATGAACGCGAAATGCTTTGCCGTCGACCAGAAAACACTCTGGTTGCAAATCCTCTTGAGGATCGCATTCGACGAGCACTGCAATCTGCTCAGGACTCCGCTCGAATGCTTGCTCGATCGATTGACGCAATGCACTATCGATCGATGACGAAATACGGAATCGATCCATCACCACATAGGCTTGGCCTGATTTTGGAAACACACTCGCGAGCTTTTTCTTATCCGCCGAGAGCTCGACGGTGACCCCTTGGACGATCAATCGAATCCAACCCGTGGCTTGTAGCTCAAAGAGCAACTCGGACAACTGGGACTTGCTAGTCCATGCGATCGGAAAAACGAGCATGGCTCGGCAACTCGGCAATCGCTCGATAAAACGAGCCACACGATCGGTCGTGTAGGACTCGATCGGGCAATCGCATGCGATGCAAGTGGGTTTGGAGATCAGCGAGAAGACCACGCGCAGCGGCTCTAAGAGATCACTGGCCGTACCAACCGTGCTACGATTGTTTCTAGATCGATCCGAACGGGTGATAGCAAGCGTCGGAGGTAAGTGATCGAGCCGATCAAATTTTGGTTTGTCCAGACGAGCAAGAAACTGCCGGGCATAGGCCGAAAAGCTTTCGATGTAACGACGTTGGCCTTCGGCATACAAGGTATCCAAAGCGAGGGAGGTTTTCCCACTGCCGCTGACTCCGCAGATGACCGTCAACTGGTGAAGCGGGATGTCGATATCCAGATGCTTGAGGTTGTGCTCGCTTGCCCCCCGAAGCTCGATTGCCCCCCGAAGCTCGATTGAATGCATTGGGTTAGATCGCGACATTCAGAAAACGAAGAAGCGAGATCGTCCATCCGATGGCAAGAAACATGACTCCCAAAATAGCAAGATAAACCCAGACCTTGGTCATCATGCAGCACGATGCGACTTCTGCGGGTGGATCGAGTCGTTGACCGATCCATTGATCTCGCTGCGAGCCACTGGAAAACCAGTGGCAATCGACCAGTTCAAGCAATCCGTATTCGATTGAAAATTCCAAAACACCGCACTCGATACGACGATCGCTGGGACTTTGGCAAGTCATCGATTCGAAGCACCAGATCTGTCGACCGTACTTGCTTTCGGTTTCTTCCTCGAAGTGGTAGGGACGAAGGTTCTCGATACGTGAGGCAGATTCCTCGGATTCTCGGAACGAAAGTTCGCGAAGGGCATGCTCGGTGACGGCCTGCCAAGTTTTTTTGGGGAACTGGATGTGCTCGACTTGATGTCTCACGGTAAGATTCCTTCTTGGTCACTTCCTTCTGAAGGTTCGTAATATAATAGATCCTCAGTCAATCTCCAAAGGGATCTTTCCTAGAGAACCCATGGATTCTGAACCAACCAATTGGGGGGCAAAACGCCTTGTTCGAACGAAAAAGCCTCAAGTGGCCGATCCTTGTCGCCATTCTGATGATCGTCATGTTGGTGGGACTGACCATCGGCTGGGTCTTGCTCAACATTTCGAGCGCTTGGGATGCTGGGACAAAGAATCGCTCTGCGGTCTACTGGGTCTTGCTGAGCGTCGGTGCGATCTTTTTCGCTTTTTTGCTAGCAGGGGTGATCCTCTACCTGATCTGGATCATACAAAACGTGAATCTAAATCGTCGCCAGAGTAATTTTATCGATGCGGTAACGCATGAACTCAAAACGCCCATCGCTTCGCTGAAACTCTATCTCCAAACGCTCAATCGACGCGATGTCGAAGGCCCACAAAGGCAGCAGTTCTATGGGACGATGATGGAGGATGTCGATCGTTTGGATAGGCTGATTAACCAATTGCTTGATGTCGCAAGGTTGCAGCGGGATCAGCAAGACCCATCCTCCAAAGAATGGGTTTCACTCCGACCTGTTACCGACGAGTGTGTTGTTCGCCTGGCAAAACAACATGGGCTCAAAAGTGAGGTGTTTCAAGTCTCTATCGAAGACTGCCAGGTTCTGGCTCACAGAATTGACATCGATGTGCTCTTGGGGAATTTGCTTGACAATGCGATCAAGTATTCCTCGGCCGAGCCGCAGGTCGATGTTCGGATTACTTTTCAGAATCAATCGGCTTTGATTTCCATTTCAGACAATGGCCCGGGGATTCCACGGCATCTGCGTCGGAAGGTGTTTTCGAGATTTTATCGGGCTGGAGATGAGCTTGAGCGGCGCAAGCCGGGGGTGGGTTTAGGGCTGTTTCTAGTGCGTTCGATTGTAGAGAGACTCAAAGGGTCGATCACGGTTTCCGAGCGGATCAACAAGTCCGGAGCGACGTTCTTGGTGACCTTGCCGGCCAGGCAAGATTCTTAGTCCGATCTGTCCGATCTGTCCGATCTGTCCGATCTGTCCGATCTGTCCGATCTGTCCGATCTGTCCGATCCGTCCGATCCGTCCGATCCGTCTGATCTGTCC
>Ga0082207_1000717_pt1 | contig 17990 bp, 16 predicted proteins | sample LakMenEpi10Aug09_FD_71540 | JGI IMG/M metagenome (GOLD analysis project Ga0082207, IMG submission 71540)
AATGGGCACCAGCAATTGCTGCAGGAAACACAGTTGTTTTGAAACCAAGCGACACAACTCCAGCATCAACTGTATGGATGGCTCAATTAATGAGTGAGTTCTTACCTGCTGGCGTAGTCAACGTTATTTGCGGAGAGCGCGAAACAGGTGCAGCACTTGTTGATCATGCAACACCTGCAATGGTTTCAATTACGGGTTCTGTTCGCGCAGGCATGGAAGTTGCAGGAGCTGCAGCAAAACAACTCAAGCGCGTTCACCTTGAATTAGGTGGAAAAGCTCCCGTCGTTGTTTTCAATGATGCAGATTTGCCGGCAGCAGCGGAGGCAATTGCACTGGCTGGTTACTTCAACTCAGGCCAAGATTGCACAGCAGCAACTCGCGTAATTGTGCAAGAGGGCGTTTATGAAGAATCTGTCACCCTTCTTGCTGATCAAGCGAAGAACAACATTGCAATTGGTATGCCTGATCAAGATGTTTTGGTTGGGCCAGTTAATAACGCCAACCAACTCAAGAGAGTTGCAGGCTTCCTCGAGCGCACTCCATCGCATGCTCGTGTGATGGCTGGTGGATCTCAGCTGCAACAACCAGGATTCTTCTTTTCACCAACTGTGGTGGCAGATCTCAAGCAAGATGACGAGATGATTCAGAACGAGATTTTTGGTCCCGTCATAACAATTCAGAAGTTCGGATCCGAAGAAGAGGCAATTTCCCTGGCCAATGGAGTCGATTATGGCCTGGCTTCGAGCATCTGGACCAAGGATCATGGCCGCGCAATGCGCCTATCTCGTGCTTTTGATTTCGGCTGCGTTTGGATCAATACCCATATTCCGATCGTGGCCGAAATGCCACACGGCGGCTTTAAGCGTTCGGGTTACGGCAAGGATCTCTCTAGTTATGGCTTTGAAGATTACACGCGAATCAAGCATGTAATGTCGAATCTAGGGGCGTAATAGTCCATAATTACGCTCGTTGAACCTGTCCACCACTAACAAGAAGAAGGCCTGATAACCTCAAACTTGCACGACCTGCGAAGGAGCAAAAAAATGTCAAAGAAGGTTTCTAAAAAGGATCTCTCACCCGAGGCTCGCGCGATAATTAATTCGCAAGTTACTCGTCGTGGACTAATCGCAGGAACTGGCGCCGTTGGTGCGGCTGGTTTATTAGCAGCTTGTGGGTCAGGTGACGGCGGTAGCGGTGGCGACACAGCAACTGTGCGTTGGGGTAACTGGCCGTTGTATCTAGATTACGACGAAGATACAAAAAAGTATCCAACACTTGAAGCATTTAGCGCAGCCAACGGAATTACTGCAAAGTATTTTGAAGATTACAACGACAACGATGAGTTCTACGGAAAAGTTCAAGCGCAACTCAAGCTTGGCGAAGACATCGGTTATGACCTTGTAACACCTACTGACTGGATGGCAGCTCGCTGGATCCGTCTTGGTTACACACAAAAGTTTGATGCAGCAAACATTCCAAACAAGTCAAACATTCTAGATTCACTTGCTTCACCATCATTTGATGCAAACCGTGAGCAGACTTTGACATGGCAAGGAATCATGGGTGGATTCGGCTGGAATGTTGAAAAGAATCCAAAGGGAATCCGCACAATTGATGAGCTATTTGCCCCACAGAACAAGGGCAAGATTGTTGTTCTATCAGAAATGCGCGACACCATCGGAATCATCTTGCTTTCTCAGGGCGTAAATCTTCAGACTGTTACAGAAGATCAGTTCATGAACGCAGTTGATTTTATGGCTAAGAAAATTAGCGATGGTTGGATCCGCGGCGTTAAGGGCAATGAGTACGCAGAAGATTTAACTTCAGGTGATGCAACCGCTGTTATTGGCTGGTCTGGCGATATGTTTATCTTGAAGGCTGAAAATGAAGGAAAGTTTGACTTTGCTCTTCCTGATTCAGGCGGAACAATTTCAGGAGATAACTTCGTGATTCCTTCAACTGCATCTGCAGAAGGTAAGGCAAGTGCTGAGAAGCTCATTAACTTCTACTATGACCCAGCAATTGCGGCAGAAGTTGCGGCATATGTTAACTACGTATGCCCAGTTAAGGGTGCGCAAGCTGAGATGGAAAAGATTGATCCAGCTCTGGCTGCAAGCCCATTCATCTTCCCTGATGCAGCTATGTCAGCAAAGCTCAACGTCTTCCGTTCACTAACTCCTGCAGAAGAAACAACTTGGAGCGAAGCATTCCAGAAGGCCGCCGGCAACTAGTGGTTGACGTTTCATCTGCGACTCGAGGAGATTTACGTCTTACTCGAATCACAAAGTCGTACGGAGATTTCACCGCAGTTAATGATTTGTCATTAACAATTCCTGAAGGCTCATTCTTTGCATTACTTGGGCCTTCAGGATGCGGCAAGACAACAACTCTGCGAATGATCGCTGGGTTGGAAGAGCCAACTGTTGGCAGTATTCATTTAGGGTCAACTGATATCACGACTAAGCGTCCATATCAGCGCCCAATTAATACTGTTTTTCAGAACTATGCATTGTTTCCTCATTTAACTATTTTTGAGAACATTGCATTTGGTCTTCGCCGTCGCGGAATCAAAAGTGTCGATGCAGATGTAAACAAAGTGCTAGAGCTAGTTGAACTTCCACATCTTGCGCAGCGCAAACCAACACAGTTATCAGGCGGACAACAACAGCGCATTGCACTTGCTCGCGCAATTGTTAACCGACCTGCACTGCTTTTGTTGGATGAGCCATTGGGTGCACTTGATCTCAAACTTCGTCGTCAGATGCAGATTGAGCTCAAGTGGATCCAGCGCGAGGTTGGGCTCACTTTCGTGCACGTTACACACGATCAGGAAGAAGCCATGACTATGGCCGACACCATCGCGGTAATGAATGAAGGCGAAATTGAACAAATGGGATCTCCTGCAGATCTCTATGACAATCCAGAGACTGCATTTGTAGCCAATTTCTTGGGCCAATCCAACTTGATTAAGGGACGCATTGAAGGCACAGATGGAGACAACCTGGTTGCTGATCTATTTGGCCAGAAGATTTCCTTGCCTAAGAAGCGATCTCACGCAGTAGATAACTCAATCTATGCGGGTATTCGCCCAGAAAAATTCCGCATCTCGCTAGTGGGAACACCAACTCGTGGAAACACATTAACTGGTGGACGTATCGAAGATGTTTCCTACATTGGAGTTTCAACTCAGTATCAAGTCTTGATGCCATGGGGACAAGAGTTGATGGTCTTTGAGCAAAATGATGATGGTGTTGCGCCATTTGATAAGGGCGATGAAGTAGTGATTTCTTGGGAGCCTAACTTCACTTTTGCACTTCGTGGAGATGAAGATGCCGAAGCTGGTACAGAGGTAATTCCTGAGGATCTCGACGAAGAATGAGTGCAATCATGTCAAAGGTGAAGTTGCCTTATTTGCTTTTGCTTCCAGGCTTTCTCTTTCTCTTTACCTTTTTCATTTTGCCGATCGCCAATCTTGCACAGACTTCAACCCAGACACCGATTTCTGACGGAGACACTGGTCAGTATGAGCAGACTCTGCGTTTTTCAAACTATGTGGATGCATTTTCTGAAAACCAAGAACAATTTGCGCGCTCCTTCATCTTTGCTTTGTGCGCAACAGTTTTGGCGTTAGCAATTGCATATCCACTTGCTTATGCAATCGCCTTCAAAGCTGGCAGATTTAAGAACTTCTTATTGGTACTTGTAGTTGCACCATTCTTGGTCTCTTTTTTGCTTAGAACAGTTGCTTGGAAGCAAATTCTTGGTGAAGAAGGTTTTGTTGTTCCGACCTTGCGAACCATTGGAATAATTAGTGAAAGTACAACCCTGACATCTACTTCTTTTGCAGTCGTAATGGGTATGACTTACAACTTCCTTCCATTTATGACGCTGCCTCTGTACGCATCACTAGAACGCATTGATCCACGCACGATGGAAGCATCTGGGGATCTATATGCCAATGGAATTACGACTTTCCGAAAAGTTACGTTGCCGCTTTCTATGCCAGGAGTTGTAGCGGGAACCTTGCTGACCTTTATCCCGGCCGCAGGTGATTACGTCAATGCAGCTATTTTGGGCTCTCCAAATACCAAGATGATTGGAAATGTCATCGAATCAAGGTATTTCAGAATTGTTGATTACCCAACGGCAGCTGCGCTTTCTTTCACTTTAATGGCTGCAATCTTGATTTTGGTAACACTCTATATTCGAAAAGCTGGAACGGAAGAACTGGTATGACGCACCAAGTAAAGCAAAAGGATGCATCAATCCCGACGATTCCGATCAATGCACGAATTTCGCGTTGGTTTGGCCGAAACTTAATTCGCATCTACGCCCTCTTTGGCTTTACTTACCTCTTTATTCCAGTTGCCTACACTTTTGTCTTTTCATTTAATGATTCCGGTAAATCCAATCTTGTCTGGAAGGGATTCACGCTAGATAATTGGAAGAACCCATGCGGCGCCCCAGAGGTGTGCGAAGCTCTTGGTAATTCAATCAAAATCGGTTTGCTGGCAACAGTCTTTTCAACAATTCTAGGAACGATGATTGCTTTTGCGATTGGACGTTATGCCTTCAAGGGTCGTTCATCATCTAACTTGTTGATTTTCTTACCTATGGCAACACCTGAAATTGTTCTCGGTGCATCTTTGCTCTCGCTATTTCTAGTCTTTCAGATCAACCCAGGGTTCTGGCCAACAGTGCTGGCACACGTGATGTTTTGTATTTCATTTGTAGTGGTCACTGTCAAGGCACGTATTGCTTCTTTGGATCCGCGGCTTGAACAAGCTGCAATGGATCTATATGCCAACGAAATAGAAACTTTCAGAAAAGTTACCCTTCCATTGGTTGCCCCAGGTATCGCAGGAGCAGCGCTTTTAGCATTTAGTTTGTCTTTTGATGATTTCATTATTACTAACTTCAATTCAGGAACTTTAAAAACTTTCCCTGAATTCGTTTATACATCTGCAGCTCGTGGAATCCCCGCACAAGCCAATGTGATTGGCTCAGCTATGTTCATCTTGGCCTTAGCTATCGTTATAGCGGGTCAGTTTGTTGGCAAGAAAGTAAAGGTTTCTAAGTGACAAACCATGGCAACATGTACGGGCCAAACTTTACATTTCTAGGAATTCCCGCTTGTGATCTAGATGTACCAAGCAGTTACCAAGGTGCCGATGTAATCATTCTGGGCGCACCAATTGATAGCGGCACTTCGCATCGTTCTGGTGCCAAGTTTGGGCCACAAGCAATTCGTGGGGGAGATTACTTACCGCATGATGGTTCTAGGCCTCACCTTGCATTGCGAACAGATGGCTTGAAGGATCTAAAGGTTTTTGATGCTGGTGATTTGCTGATGCCTGGCGGAGATTTAGTTGCATCACTTGCTGTTCTTAAAGCGGCAACTGAAAAGATTTCTCGAGCTGGAATAATCCCAGTTGTACTTGGCGGAGATCACTCAATTGCATCTGCAGATGTTGCCGGTATTGCAACCCACCGCGGAATGGGCAAAATTTCGATGGTTCACTTTGATGCCCATGCTGATACTGGCGAAGATCAATTTGGAGCCTTAGTCGGTCACGGAACTCCAATGCGAAATTTAATCAACAATGGTTATGTTCGCGGCGATCGTTTCTTACAGTTGGGACTTCGTGGTTACTGGCCAGAAGATGCAACTCTTAATTGGATGCGCGATCAAGGAATGCGGTCTTACGAGATGACAGAGATTCATCATCGTGGGTTAAAAGAGGTTTTAGATGAATCTTTTGCGACCTTGGTCGATGGTTGCGATGGAGTTTTCTTATCAGTTGATATCGATGTTGTAGATCCTGGAATGGCTCCCGGAACGGGAACACCTGAACCTGGTGGAATGACTAGCCGCGAACTGCTCGAAGCGGTTCGCCGAATTTGCCTTGAATTGCCAGTTGTCGGAATCGATGTAGTCGAAGTCGCACCACCATTTGATTCTGCAGACATCACAGCAATATTGGCTAACCGAGTAGTTCTGGAAGCCCTTAGCGCAATAGCTAAGCGTCGCAGCGGCAGTTCATACTCGCCCACACAGAATCTTCTTGATCGATAATTGAACTTTTCCAAGATGTCAGCGGTATCGTGCATACTTGCAGACAACTTCTCATGTTAGGTGTGCAATGGAACTACTAGGAATTCTGGCCTTTGTCATTGCCCTTCTTCTTTCGGTTATGGTTCACGAGTTTGGGCACTACATAACTGCACGCAAATATGGAATGTGGGTTTCGGAGTTTTTTGTAGGATTTGGAAAACGAATCTGGTCGGTACAGCGCGGAGAAACTGAATTTGGTGTTAAAGCAATTCCAGCCGGTGGGTACTGCAAAATCGAAGGCATGTCACCAAATGATGACATGCCTGAAGGCCAAGAGGATCGAGCTTTCTACAAAGCCTCATCTCCCAAGAAGCTCGTGGTTTTAGGTGCGGGTTCATTTCTCCACTTTGTTTTAGGTTTCCTGCTGCTTTTCACACTCTTTGCCGGAATCGGTACGAATCAAGTTCTTCCGGTGATTAACGAAGTCGTTCCAAATTCAGCCGCGCAAGCTGCAGGTATTCAAGCTGGCGATGAAGTTATCTCAATAAACGGCAAACGAGTTACAGAGTGGTACAAAGATGTCGAAGTAATTCGCCAATCTAAGGGTTCAGAACTCACTCTTGTCCTAAGCCGCAATGGTGAAGAAATCACCGTCAATGCAGCAGCCAGGCTGACTGATTTGGACGGTACCAAGAGATATGTTTTGGGCATCATCAATGAAACTGGATTAAAGCGCTCTGGGCTAATTGTTTCAGCGAAAAATTCAGTTACTGTCACAAAAGATTTTCTAGTAGAAAGCGTACGATCACTCGGTAAATTGCCAGAAAAAATTCCGGCTTTGTGGGGTGCAACTGTTCGCGGTGAAGAGCGCGATGCCAATGGTCTAGTTGGTGTTGTCGGTGTTGCACGCGTGTCAGGTGAAGCCGTTGGTAGCGACAAGTTAACCCCAAGGGAGCGCCTTGCAACCTTTGTGTTAATCGTTGCAAGTCTAAACATCTTTGTTGGAGTCTTTAACCTGTTGCCAATTTTGCCGCTAGATGGTGGGCATATGGCAGTTGCAATAGCTGATTCAATCCGTGCATTCATCGCCCGATTGCGAGGCCGTCCTCGTCCCGCACCGATTGATGTAACAGTTCTAACCCCAATAACAATGGTGGTTTTCGTTGTTTTGGCGACATTAACTCTCTTGCTTTTGGTGGCTGATGTAATCAATCCGGTGACGCTCAACCTTTAATTCGGCGGAATATGCCCTTGTAGTGCAGAATAAAGCCATGGTCGATCTCGGAATTCCAAGTGCACCACCTCCAACACTGCATCCACGTCGCAAGACCCGTCAGTTAAAAGTTGGATCAGTCGGTGTTGGAAGTGATTCACCGGTCTCTGTTCAATCAATGTGCACAACGCTGACCGCTGATGTCAACGCAACTTTGCAGCAAATCGCTGAGCTAACGGCATCTGGTTGTCAGATTGTTCGTGTGGCTGTTCCAAGCCAAGATGATGCCGATGCTCTGGCGCAGATCGCGAAGAAGTCTCAGATCCCTGTTGTTGCTGATATTCATTTTCAACCAAAGTACATTTTCGCCGCAATTGATGCTGGCTGTGCTGCGGTTCGAGTAAATCCTGGAAATATCAAACAGTTTGATGACAAAGTTAAAGAGGTTGCAAAGGCTGCCGGTGATGCGGGTATTCCGATTCGAATCGGAGTCAATGCTGGTTCACTAGATCCTCGTTTGCTTGCAAAGTATGGAAAAGCAACTCCAGAAGCTTTGGCTGAATCTGCCCTTTGGGAAGCATCGTTGTTTGAAGAACATGGTTTCTCAGATATCAAAATTTCAGTTAAGCACCATGATCCAGTAACGATGGTGAACGCATATCGAATTTTGGCAGCTAAATGTGACTATCCATTGCACTTAGGAGTAACAGAAGCTGGTCCGCTTTTCCAGGGAACAATCAAGTCAGCAACAGCCTTTGGTATTTTGTTAGCAGAAGGTATTGGTGACACGATTCGTGTTTCTTTATCTGCGCCTCCTGTTGAAGAGGTAAAGGTAGGAATCTCAATTTTAGAATCACTCAATTTGCGACAACGTAAACTTGAAATTGTTTCTTGTCCTTCATGTGGACGCGCACAAGTTGATGTCTATACCTTGGCTGAAAAGGTACAAGCTGGATTAGAAGGAATGACAGTTCCACTTCGTGTTGCGGTCATGGGATGCGTAGTTAATGGTCCAGGTGAAGCACGTGAAGCAGACCTAGGTGTTGCATCAGGAAATGGCAAAGGCCAGATTTTTGTGAAGGGTCAGGTCATTAAGACCGTGCCAGAGGCACAAATTGTGGAAACACTTATCGAAGAAGCGATGCGTTTAGCTGAAGAAATGGAAGCCGCCGGAGTTGCTTCAGGGCAACCGTCAGTTGATGTTCGATAGGCTTGCCGCATGTTGAAAATGTCTACGCTATTTTTGCGTACTCTTCGCGATGACCCAGCAGATGCCGAAGTTGCTAGTCACAAGTTATTAGTTCGAGCTGGCTATGTGCGCCGTATTGCCGCGGGAATTTATTCATGGCTTCCTTTAGGAGTTATCACGCTTCGAAATGTTGAGCGCGTGATTCGGGAAGAAATGGATAACGCAGGTTTTCAAGAGGTTAACTTTCCAGCTCTGCTTCCACGCGAAGCGTATGAAACTACAAATCGCTGGGAAGAGTATGGGCCTTCACTATTTCGCTTGCAGGATCGCAAAGGTGGGGATTACCTGCTAGGTCCAACTCACGAAGAAATGTTCACATTGATGGTTAAGGGCGAGTACTCCTCTTACAAAGACCTTCCTTTAAGCATTTATCAAATCCAAACAAAGTTTCGCGATGAAGCTCGTCCACGTAGCGGAATCATCCGTGGCCGCGAATTTGTCATGAAAGATTCTTATTCCTTTGATATCGATGAAGCGGGATTAGAAGTTTCCTATCAAAACCACCGTGATGCTTATGTAAAAACTTTTAATCGCCTTGGCATGCAGTACAACATCGTTAAAGCTGTTTCGGGTGCCATGGGTGGATCTAAATCAGAGGAATTCCTTGCACCTTGTCCTACAGGTGAAGACACCTATGTGTTGTGCCCTAAGTGTGGTTTTGCTGCAAATGTTGAAGCGATGGTTACCAAAGTAGATGCAGAAGATTCTTCCAAGGTTCCCGCAATTGAAGTTTTTGACTCACCAAACACCCCAACAATCGACACGCTTGTGCAGCTGCTCAACACCAAGTTCGGCGGTGGATACACAGGTGATCAAACCCTCAAGAATGTTATGTTGATGGCCGATGGAAAAGCTGTGTGCGTATTAGTTCCAGGAGATCGCGAAGTAGACCTAAAGCGCTTCCAAGAAAATCTTGGCGGCATCCACGAACTTCGAGTTTTTGAAGATGCAGATTTCGAAAAGTTTCCTTCACTTGTCAAGGGATACATCGGACCACAAGATGCAAAGAAATCCGGTATCACCGTGTATGCAGATCCACGCATTGCACCAGGAACTTCATGGGTGACAGGTGCCAATGCCAAGGATCGCCATGCGCGAAATGTGGTTAATGGTCGCGACTTCACACCAGATTCATATGTTGAAGCTGCTGAAGTTCGTGCAGGAGATGCCTGCCCAGAATGTGAAACACCTGTTGTTATTGATCGCGCTATTGAAATTGGCCATATCTTTCAGTTGGGCCGCAAGTACGCAGAAGCGCTTAACTTGACGGTGCTTGATCAAAACGGAAAGTCCCAAGTAGTGACAATGGGTTCTTACGGAATCGGAGTTACCCGCGCAGTTGCTGCAATTGCAGAACAAACACATGACGACATCGGTCTTAATTGGCCTGCAGAGTTAGCTCCAGCAAAGGTACATATTGTGGCCGCAGGCAAGGATGATCTTCTCTTTGAAACTGCGCTAAAACTTGGCACTGAGCTAGAAGCTCAAGGAATTTCTGTCATGTTAGATGATCGGCGCGATGCAAGTCCTGGAGTTAAATTTAAGGATGCTGAATTAATCGGTAATCCAGTTATCGTTGTGGTCGGAAAAGCTTTGGCTGAAGGTAATGTCGAAGTTCGTCTTCGCAAAACTGGAGATAAAAAGGAAGTTGCACTTGCCTCTGCAGTTTCTGCCATTGCAGATCTGCTGAAGTAATTGCAGTGTACGAACTCACCCTTGCCACAGGTTTATTTCTTTTAGCTGCCTCATTTTTTGCTGGCTTTGTAGATTCAATTGCCGGCGGTGGCGGTTTGATCCAATTACCTGCATTGTTGATTGGCTTACCTAATTCTTCGACTGCTGAAGTTCTAGGTACAAATAAGCTCTCAGCAGTTTTTGGCACAACTACTGCAGCTGCGTTGTATCGAAAGCAAATCAAACCAGATCCAAAAATTTTGCTTGGGATGGGTGTTCCTGCCTTTATTGGTTCTGCCGGGGGAGCAGTACTTGCTTCAAGAATCCCAACGAGCAGCATGAGACCCATGGTGTTGGTTCTTCTAGTAATTGTTGCGATCTATACCTGGTTTAAACCTGACCTTGGAAAGTTTGAGAATCTTCGCCACTTGCCTCAGCAAAGAATTCAGATTGCTGCTATCGCTGGTGCGGTCATTGGTTTCTATGATGGAATTTTTGGACCAGGGACTGGATCTTTTCTGATGCTCATATTGGTGGTATCGCTGGGGTACGCCTTTATCACTGCAAGTGCAATCGCAAAGGTGGTCAATGTCGCCACTAATGTCGGTGCAATTTTGGTCTTTGGATTAAATGGCGCAGTTATCTGGCAAATTGGAATTATTTTGGGTGTAGCTAACATTTCAGGAGCAATTGTGGGCTCACGCTTGGCAATTAAAGGTGGTTCAACCTTGGTGCGTAAAGTTTTCTTGGTTGTAACCCTTGCGCTGATCATCAAGGTAGGAATTGAAACCTTCTAATCTCTTGCGTTACACTTAAGCCACAACTTAATAGAAAGAAGAAAACTATGGCCCTTAAGGATTCAATAGCCGATTTGATTCGCCCTGCTGTAGAAAATGCGGGCTTCTTTCTAGAAGATGTCTTTACAAGCAATCCAGGCAATCACCGAATCGTCACGTGCATGGTTGATGGATTAAAGCCATTAAGTCTTGATGAGGTAACTCTTGTAAGTCGTGAAATTTCTGCGATTTTGGATGATTCGCCACTTCTTACAGAGGCATTTACTTTAGAAGTTACCTCTCCAGGTATTGAGCGTCCCTTAACTTTGCCGCGTCACTGGACCAAGAACATCACTCGTATAATTAAAGTCACCTTAAATAATGATTCCGAAGTTTCAGGCCGCCTTACTGAGTTCGATCAAACCCGAGCTATTCTGATTGAAAACATCAAGGGGCGCATGAAGACCCACGAAGTTAATTTTGCAGATATCAAGAAAGCTACTGTCGAGATCGAATTCAATCGTAAGGATGAGATCTAATGCATGTTGAAATGTCGGCATTAGCTGCCCTTACGACAGAAAAAGACATCGCTTTAGAAGAGCTGATCTATGCCATCGAAGTTGCTGTCTTGGGTGCTTATAATCAAACTGACACAGCTAAACGCCATGCTAGGGCACATCTAGATCGCGAAACTGGCGAAATTTCAATCCTTGTTCCGATTTTTGGTGAGGATGGAACCCGCACAGGTGAAGAAGTTGATTCACCTGATGGATTTTCCCGAATGGCAACATCAACGGCTAGACAAATAATCAAGATGAAGATGCGTGAAACCAATGATGCAGAAATCGTTGGCGAGTTCACAACCTCTGTTGGCGATGTGATTTCTGGTGTGGTCCAGCAAGGACGCGATCCAAAAATGATTAACGTCAATTTGGGACGTGTTGAAGGGCGAATTCCACCGCAAGAACAAGTTCCAGGTGAAATTTACAATCATGGTGATCGCATTAAATGCTTTGTGGTTGAAGTAAAGCAAGGATTAAAGGGACCAGAGATTATGTTGTCTCGTTCACACCCTGCATTAGTTAAACAACTCTTTGCTTTTGAAGTTCCCGAAATCAATGATCGAATAGTTGAGATCATGGCAGTTGCCAGAGAAGCAGGACACCGCACAAAGCTTGCAGTAAAAAGTCATCGCGCAGGAGTAAGCCCTAAAGGTTCTCTGATCGGGCCAATGGGATCACGTGCACGCGCAGTTATGGATGAACTTCATGGCGAGAAAATAGATATCGTAGATTGGTCTGAAGATCCAGCAGAGTTTGTCGCTGCAGCACTTGCACCTGCAAAGGTCAGCAAGGTTGAGATAACAGATCTTGCATCACGAAGTGCAAAGGTGACAGTTCCGGATTACCAACTTTCCTTGGCTATCGGTAAAGATGGCCAAAACGCTCGCCTGGCTGCGCGGCTTACTGGTTGGCGCATTGATATCCATCCAGACACTGTTGAAAGCACGCCTACAGACTCAGCATTATGATAAGTAAGGAAGGATTGGATACCATGAGCCAGTTGGATTCCTCCCTTCCTGTTCGTAGCTGCATAAGCTGCCGCAAAAGGGAAAATCCTTCGGCATTAATTCGTGTGGTCTTGGTTGATGGAAAAGTTATTCCTGATTTCAAGGGTGGCGCAGCAGGTCGAGGCGCTTGGCTCCACAAGAAGTGTGCAGAAGTTGCGATAGCTCGGAACGCTTTTCGTTTTGCCTTCAAGCAAGAGGAAGCGGTCGATGTATCAGAACTTCTGAAATTTCTTCAGCAGTACTAACTAACAAACGAATGGATATGAAAGTTATGAAACTCAAATGAGCTCGTTAGAACTATGAGGTCGTTCAACTAAGGCTTGCATTTGAGAAATGCGGGCCAAGACAGGAGAAATGTGTCAAAGGTCCGCGTACATGAGTTGGCAAAACAACTCGGTATGGAGAGCAAGGTTGTTCTTGCAAAACTCCAAGAAATGGGCGAGTTTGTTCGCTCGGCATCATCAACAGTAGAAGCGCCGGTCGTGCGCAAACTGATCGAAATGTATCCCGATGCAAAACCAGTCGAGGAAAAAAAGCCTGTCAAAAAGGCCGCTGCTAAGAAAGCTGCAGCAAAGCCAAAGGGAGAGGTCAGTGCTGAACAAGCAGCAGAACTTGCAGCAGAGCTCGGAGTAGATATTGAAGCGCTCAAACTTGAGCAAGCTAAGTCAATTGCAAATAAAGAAGAAGCAGCCAAGCATGAAGCTGCCAAAACTGAAGCAACACAGCGTGCGGCAGAAAGTGGTGTAACACCACCTGCTGCTTCAGCAACAAAGCCTGCGGCACCAGCACCGCGACCAGGAAACAATCCATTTTCAACTGGTGGCGCAGTTCCGCGTCCACCGCGTCCGGGCAATAATCCATTTTCAACTGGTGGCGTAGTTCCGCGACCACCACAACGACCAGCAGGTTCACAAGGAACTGGAGCACCACGACCAGGAATGGCGGGATCGCGTCCAGGTTCTGTTCGTCCAGGTTTTGCTGCACGTCCTGGTGCGCCACGTCCTGCATCAGGTGGTTCAGGTTTTGCTCCACGTCCAGGAAGTTCGCCCGCCTCATCTTCTCCTTATAAATCAAATACACCAGGAGCTGGAGCACCAAGTGGTGGTCCGCAACGTCCTGGTGGCGGTCGCCCACCACAACGAGGTGGCGCAGGTGGTGCATTTGGAAAGAATGCAAGTAAGAAGTCAGGGCGTAAACAAAAGTCACGTAAGGCTTTACGCGATGAATTCGACAATATGCAGGCACCACAACTTGGTGGCGCAGTTGTTCCTCACGGTGATGGAAAGACTCCAATTCGCATGCGTCGCGGAGCATCACTGGCAGATTTTGCAGACAAGATTGGTGCAGATCCAGCAGCATTAGTCGCCGCGCTATTCCACTTAGGTGAAATGGTGACAGCAACACAATCAGTTGATGCGGATACTTTTGAAATTCTTGGTGTTCAACTGGGCTATGACATTCAAATTGTTAGCCCAGAAGATGAAGACCGCGAACTACTTCAAGACTTTGATATTGATCTTGCTGCCGAGATTTCTGACCTTGATCCTGAATCATTGGTGGCACGTCCACCAGTTGTAACAGTGATGGGTCACGTCGATCACGGTAAGACATCGTTGCTTGATGCGATTCGTAAATCCGAAGTTATGAAGGGTGAAGCCGGCGGAATTACCCAGCACATCGGCGCTTACCAAATTCACCATGATCATGAAGGCGTTAATCGCGCAATTACCTTTATTGATACGCCAGGTCACGAAGCGTTTACAGCAATGCGTGCTCGTGGTGCCAAGGTAACTGACATTGCCGTTCTTGTAGTTGCAGCAGATGACGGAATCATGCCTCAGACGATTGAAGCGCTTAATCACGCTCAAGCTGCTGATGTTCCAATTGTTGTTGCTGTCAATAAGGTTGATAAAGAAGGTGCTAACCCAGACAAGGTTCGTCAACAATTAACTGAATACAACTTGATCGCTGAAGAGTACGGTGGCGAAACCATTTTCGTAAATGTGTCAGCTAAGTCAGGAATCGGCATCGATCAGCTGATTGATTCAATTCTTCTAACAGCTGATGCAGCCATTGATCTTCGCGCAATTGCCGAAGATGACGCACGCGGTGTTGCTATTGAAGCCCACTTGGATCGTGGTCGTGGACCGGTTGCAACCGTTCTGGTGCAGCGTGGAACTCTAAAAGTCGGTGATGCGATTGTTGCTGGTAGCGCATTCGGTCGTGTTCGTGCGATGTTGGATGAAAATGGCGACAATGTAGAAACTGCTGGACCATCTCGTCCGGTTCAAGTTCTAGGTTTCACATCAGTACCAAGTGCCGGAGATACTTTCCTTGTCGCCGAAGAAGATCGCACTGCGCGTCAGATCGCTGAAAAGCGTCAGGCAGCCGAGCGAAATGCTCAACTGGCAAAAGCTCGCAAGAAGGTTTCGCTGGAAGACTTTATGGAGCAATCCAAGATTTCTACCCTCAACCTTATTCTTAAGGGTGACGTAAGTGGATCTGTAGAAGCTCTAGAAGATGCATTAATGCAGTTGGATGTTGGCGCAGAAGTTGATCTTCGCGTTATTCACCGCGGTGTAGGTGCAATTACTAAGAGCGATATTACTTTGGCATCTGCATCTACTGCAGTTGTGATCGGCTTTAACGTTAAGCCTGAACCACAAACTGCAATCTTTGCTGATCAAGAGGGCGTCGAAGTTCGCTTCTACTCTGTTATTTACAATGCAATTGAAGAGATTGAACTATCTCTAAAGGGCTTGCTAAAGCCAGAGTACGAAGAAGCGATCATCGGTTCAGCCGAAGTTCGCGAAATCTTCAAATCTTCAAAGGCTGGAAACATCGCTGGATCTGTCGTTAAGGATGGAATCATTCGTCGTAACGCTAAGGCCAGAATTCTTCGTGATGGCGCAGTCTTGGTTGATAACCTCACCATCGATTCACTCAAGCGCTTCAAGGATGATGCAACTGAAGTCCGCGAAGGATTTGAGTGCGGTATTGGCCTTGGAAACATGAAGGAGATCGCACCTGGCGATATCGTTCAGTGTTTCGAGATGCGCGAGAAAAAGCGAGCATAAGAAATGGGTCAATCACATCGCACGCTTAAGGTTGCCGACCGCATCAAAGTGGTAGTTGCAAACTTACTGGAGACAAAGATTAAAGATCCGCGTCTTGGCTTTGTAACTGTGACAGATGCACGCGTTACTGGCGATCTACAACAAGCTTCAATCTTTTATACCGTTCTTGGTGATCTCGATGAGCGCGCTGCAACTGCAGCGGCTCTCGAGAGCGCTAAGGGTGCAATTAGATCGGCACTTGGCCGCGAACTTGGTCTTCGCATCACTCCTAGCATTGAATTCTTTGAAGATGGTTTGCCAGAGAGTGCAAAGGCCCTAGATTCATTGCTTGAAAAAGTACATGAGCAAGATGCTCAAGTTGCTGCTCTTCGAAAGAATGCTCAGTATGCAGGGGGAGAAGATCCTTACAAAGCCCCACGTGTTATTGAAGATTAATTGTGACTCAAATAATCTACGAGCACGGGTTTTTGGTTGTAGATAAAGAACCAGGCATGACAAGCCATGATGTTGTGGCAATTGCACGAAGAGCTTTAAACACTCGAAAAGTTGGTCACGCCGGAACTCTTGATCCAATGGCTACCGGTGTCTTGGTGCTTGGCTTTAATAATGGAACCCGTCTTTTGCAATACATCACCGATGGTGACAAGAGTTACCAAGCAACAATAGTTTTAGGTGCCTCCACAATCACCGATGATTTTGAAGGTGAAGTGATTGCAACCGCTGATGCTTCCGCCATTTCCGACGAACAGATTCATGCGCAGTTAAATACAATGCGTGGAACTTTTATGCAGCGACCTAGTTCGGTATCTGCCGTAAAGGTTGCTGGTGAGCGCGCTTATGATCGAGTTCGGGCTGGCGAAGTGGTGATTTTAGATTCCCGTGAAGTGACAATCTCGCAATTAGATGTTTTGGCAATTAGACACATTGGTACCAAGCTAGAAATTGATATTGAAGTTACTTGCTCTGCTGGAACATATATCCGCTCGATTGCCAGAGATTGTGGTGATGGCTTAAAAGTAGGTGGGCACTTGTCAGCTTTGCGACGTACTCGAGTCGCAGGTTTTGGCCTAGATAAAGCAGTATCACTTGCAGCACTAAAGTCCGGCGAATTTTCCACTTTAGATCTAGCCGATGTTGCTCGTTCTACCTTTCCAGTTCGAGAAATTGCGTTGGATGAAAAGTTGGAGCTCTCTTTTGGCAGAACTTTGACACCTAATCCATCGCAGGGTATTCATGCTGGCATATCTACCGCCAATGAGTTAATCGCATTGCTCAATAACGTAGATGGCAAAGCCAAACCGATTGCTGTATTCGCGGCAGCGCATTGATTCTGAGATAATGAGAAGATGAGTATCGTTGTTATAGGAAATTTTGATGGAGTCCATAAAGGACACCAGCAAATCCTTAACCGTGCCAAAGCCCTTGCTGGTGATGAGAAAATCATCGCACTTACTTTTGATCCACATCCTGTTTCAATCTTTGCGCCCGACAGAGCGCCAACCCTATTGACAATTTTAAGTGACAGGATTGAGCTACTTAAGATTCATAACGCTGATCAAGTGGCGGTTATCAAGTTCACTAAAGAGTTCGCAGCTATGTCCCCAGAAGATTTCGTCAAAAAAGTTTTGATAGAACAATTAAAGGCATCTACGGTAATAGTTGGATCAAATTTCACATATGGCTTTAAAGCTGCTGGCAACGTTGAATCACTAAAAAAGCACCCAGAGTTTGAAACTGTTGTTTTAGATTTGCAGGCAGAAAAAGATGAAAACATTTCTTCGACCCGAATTCGAAAAGCTATTGTTGAAGGCCACGTCGAAGCTGCTCGTGAAATGTTAACTAGGCCCCACCGACTTGATGGAATTGTTGTGCACGGAGAAAAACGCGGTAGAGAAATCGGATATCCAACAGCAAATTTAGGAAATATCGATGGCCAAACTATTCCGGCAGATGGCGTTTATGCTGGCTGGCTGACTGTCGGAATCGATCGCTGGCCTGCTGCAATTTCGATTGGTACAAACCCAACTTTTGAAGGTGTTCGTGGACGACAAGTTGAAGCCTATGCATTGGACCAAGTTGATTTAGATCTGTATACAAAATCAGCAACCATTGAATTTGGCTGGCGACTACGTGAAACCTTGAAATTTGAAGGCCTTGAACCATTGCTAGAACAAATGGCTAAGGATTGCGCCGAAGCCCGTCGATTGACCGAGCTCTAAGCGGGGGATTCACCTCGATTTCATGGATAACGAGCCTGACTGTTACCCTTGCCCTTCAATCGAGTTAGCGAGTTTCTCGTGAGTCAAACCGAGAAGCCCTCGTGCTCAGTACATAAGGAGAACAAGAAATGGCATTAACACCAGAAGTAAAGAAGGA
>Ga0082207_1000719_pt1 | contig 17961 bp, 14 predicted proteins | sample LakMenEpi10Aug09_FD_71540 | JGI IMG/M metagenome (GOLD analysis project Ga0082207, IMG submission 71540)
CGGAACTTGCCCAACTTCCCCGTTTGACGTTTCACTTCAACCGAAGGAATCTCGGGCGGCTCAGGCAACTCATCGACGCGATCAATCACAGCCAAACGATCTGAGGATCGATGGAGAAACCAGCGGATGGAAATTCACGATTTTTACATTCCGCAGTACCCGCTCGGAGAGCAAGAGCAAGCCGTCAAGATCATGATGCGACGGTGGTGTTCCGAGACGATCGCACCTAGATACATTCTTGGGATCGTGCATGGACTTGGAGAGCATGGGCAGCGTTATGCGCATGTAGCCGATTACTTTGTTGCCGATGGAGCCACCGTACTTGCCATCGATCAACGCGGACATGGACGAACCGGAGGAGGACTACCGCATTTCGAGGCCTATCTCGATGATATCGGAACCCTGGAGTCCTACCTCCATCGCGTCTACCCAGGGATTCCAGTCCTACTTTATGGACAAAGCCTAGGCGGCAGTATCGTGATCAACTATGCGATGCGAAGGAAGCATAATCTCGCAGGGGTCATCGCATGCAGTCCCCTGCTGCGCACGACCTTTCCTCCCCCGGCATGGAAACTCAGCGTTGCCAAGCTATTGGGTCGATGGTGGCCGGGGTTGACCCTTTCGACAGCGATTGAGCCCAAGGAGCTCTCGCGAGACCCACGAAGCGTTGCAGCTTATGTCGAGGATTCGATGGTACACCAACGGGTCTCGGCGGCGCTTGGACTCTCGATGCTCGAGGCGGGACAATGGGCCATCGACCATGCCTCAGAACTACAGACGCCACTGTTGCTCATGCATGGAACCGACGATCGAATCACTTCCTGTCAGGCCAGTGGTGAGTTTGCTGAGCAGGCCAAGGAGCATTGCACTTGGATCGAGTGGCAAGGTCTTTTTCACGACATGCATTGGGAGCCAGAGCGTCAAGAACTTTTTGAGGCGATGCGTCGCTTCATCGAATCGCGGATTGTTTCCGAAGCGAATCGAGCAGCACGGACAGAATGATCACCCCTCCGGTGACGATCCTTTTGATCGGGTCGGTTGCCCCAAGTTGAGCCAGCCCGGTCTGCAAGATCGAGATCACCAGGACACCGAAGAAAGTCCTGACGACCGAGCCTTGACCCCCACGCAAGCTCGTACCGCCGATGACGCAAGCCGCAATCGCGCTCAGTTCCATGCCGACGCCGGAGTTCGGATCAACCGTCGAGAGCCGAGAGGACTGCATCATCCCCGCAAGTCCGCATAGGCCGCCGCAAATCGCATAAAGGGTGACCATCGGAGCGGTGGTGCGGATTCCGGCCATGCGGACCGATTCGGCATTCGTTCCGATCGCTACGGCGGTGCGACCTAAGACCGTTTGATGCAAGAGCCACTGACCGGCGAGCACAACCGCCGTGGCGATTAGAAAAGAGACTGAGATACCGAAAGGTGCAATCGGATCGGAGAACCATCCGAGTGAGGAGCCGACATATTTCGTGTTCGAATCGGTGATCCAGTACGCGCTGCCGCGCGCGATTTCCAGCATCCCGAGAGTCACGATGAAGGCGGGAATGCGAAACGCAGCGCTGATCCAGCCATTGAGACCACCGCAGCAAGCTCCCAGCGCGATGGCGCCCAGACTCGCCAGCCACAGCGGGAGTTTCAGATCGACCATCAACCACCCCAGGCAGCAAGCCGAAAGGGCTAGGACCGAACCGACCGACAAATCGATACCACCGGCGATGAGCACCAGCGTCATTCCGACGGCCACGACCGTGATGTCCGGAATAGAATTGGCCATGGTCAAAAGGGTCGTCGAGGTGAGAAAGTTCTTGGCGAACACACCGAAGAAGCCCAAGAGCACGAGGATCGCGGCGAGCAGGCCGCCGTAGGTTGCAAGGGTCTGTTGGATTGCGCGGGTGGAGCTCACGGCATTGTCTTTCATCAAGGGGGTGTGGAGATTTCGGGTGCCGAGTAGCCGGCAAACATCGCCTCTAGAATGGCTTGGGGTTCGTAGTTCGGGCCCGAGAAGCTCGCCGTCCAGCGCCCGTTGGACATCACCCCGATCGAATCGCACAGTCCGATAAGTTCCTCAAGATCGCTGCTGACGACTAGAATCCCTTTTCCTGCTTTGGCGAGGTTGCGGATCACTTCATAGACCTGTTGGCGTGCAGCGACATCGATCCCGCGCGTCGGTTCGTCCATAAGGAAAACGGTACCATCGCGTTCGAGCCATTTGGCGAGTACCACTTTTTGTTGATTCCCGCCGCTGAGCGTGCCGACGGATTGGTCGGTCGAATCGCAACGAATCGCCAAATTTTGACAATAAGTCTCGGCTATGCGGCGGGCTTGGCCGGTTCGCGCCAAAGCGAATCGTCCAAGCCCAGGTCGATCGAGCATCGGAAGTTGGATGTTCGCAGCGATCGATTCGCTCAGAAGCAATCCGTCGGCCTTGCGATCCTCACTGATCATCACTAGCCCGGCCCGGACGGCTTCGTTGGGGTTACGAAAGGGCTTACAGGCTGGTTTGTCGGCGACTTGCAGGGATCCGCCAGAGGCACGATCGGCGCCGAAGATCGCGCGCAGCAGTTCGGTTCGACCAGAGCCGACGAGCCCAGCGACTCCGAGGATTTCTCCGGCGCGAAGCGAGAACGATACGTTTTGGACTTTGGGGCTGAGCCGGAGTTGCTCGACCCTCAAGGCTTGTGTTGATGACTCGGCTGGATCTGCCGGGAGGATCGAGCTTATTGGGGCAATCGATTTTGCCGGGTTGGTCATTTTGGCGACGATATCGCATTCTTGGAGTTCACCGCGTGACCAGGTGCCTTGAAGTTTTCCATCGCGGAGAATGGAGATTCGATCCGCGAGGGCTTGGACCTCAGCGAGTCGGTGGCTGATGTAGAGGATCGCGACCCCTTGGTGTTTCCAAAAATGGATTTTCTCGAAAAGCCGTTGGGATTCTCTGGTACTCAGCGCCGCGGTTGGTTCATCGAGGATGAGGACTTGGGTCGGTTGCCAGGTATTTGCGGCGATTTCGAGCAGTTGCTGTTGTCCGACTCCGAGGCTTGAGGCAGGGGCATGGGGGTCGAGGTCCCCGAGTCCGAAATCGGCGAGGATTTCGCAGGCTCGGCGGTGCATGGTTCGGCGGCTGAGGATCCCCCAGCGGTTGGGAAGATTCGAGAGGAACAGGTTTTCAGCGAGGGTCAGGGTCGCAAGAACATTGAGTTCTTGCTGGACGATTTGGACACCGGCGCGTTGCGCTTGGCGTTTCGAGTCCGGCGAATATTTCTTTCCGTCCAGAACCATGGAGCCTTGGGTCGGCAGGATCAAACCCGCGATCATTTTGCACAGGGTGCTTTTGCCGGCCCCGTTGGCTCCTAGCAGCGCGTGGACTTGTCCTGGCGCGAATTCCAAGCTGACCTGATCGACCGCGCGCGTCGCGAAATCTTTCGTCAGGGAATCGAGTTTGAGCACTTGGGGGGGATCCGTTATTCAGGGAGGCTACCGGCGGTGATCAGATCGACGGGGGTTTCACGGTCCTCGGGAAGCGATTTCGGGTCTTGGAGGAGTTTCAGCGCAAGTTCGATTCCGTAGACGGCCAGTTGGTCGCCATGTTGGTCTGCCGTCGCGAGCATTTTGCCTTGTCGGATCGCTTCCTGGGCAGCAGAGATATTGTCAAACCCTACGACTTGGACGGTATCGGTTTTATTGGCGGCTTTGATTGCAGCCATGGCGCCTAGAGCCATCGAGTCGTTGGCGGCCAGGATGGCTTTGAGATCAGGGTGGGCGTTGAGCAGCGAGGCGGCGATGGTATTGGCTTGATTGGTTTCCCAGTTAGCGCTTTGGCTATCGACGATTTGCATACCTGCGTCTTTCATCGCTTGTTCGAATCCCAAGCGTCTTTGGGTAGCATTGAAGCTGGTTCGGATGCCTTCGAGCACTGCGACCTGGTCTCCTGGTTTAAGGGATTTCGCGAGGTGTTGACCGACACTTTTGGCGCCCAGGAGGTTATTCGGACCTACAAAGGGGACCGACAAGGATTCGGCGTTGAGGATTTCCTCGTCGAGTTTGTTATCGATATTGACCACGACCAGTCCGGCGCGTTTAGCTCTGCGCAGAACCGGAACGAGCGCTTTGGAGTCGGCCGGAGCGACAACGATCGCTTGGACTTTGGCGGCGATCATTTCGTCGATGATGGCAGCTTGGCGTGCAAGATCCCGTTCGTCCTTGATGCCATTGACAACCAGTTCGTACTGCTGAGAGTTTTGGGATTGATGCTGTTTTGCTCCCTCGGCCATGGTTGAAAAGAACTCATTGGCCAGCGACTTCATGACCAGAGCGATTTTGGGTTTATCGGGCGATGCAGGAGGGGAGGATGTGTTGGAAGCGTTGGGCTGGCAGCCGACGATTGCAAGCGGGATGCAGATTGAGAGCAAGAGCGAGCCGGATCGTGCAAGGGTCGACAGGAACATGATGATTACCGATTGAAGGTTGAGGGTTATTGGGGACTAGTCTTGGTACCCGGATCCCTGGGGTGGACTTGATCGAAATAGGGCAACGAGGGCTGAGCGCCGCGGACCGTCACCGCATGAGCGGCGGCGGCTGAGGCAAACACGCAGGCTTCCATCAGCGCGGTGCCTTGTTCGATTTGGAAAGCCAGAGCGCCTAGGAAGGCGTCTCCGGCGGCGACCGTGTCGATCGCATCGACCCGATGGGCGTCGATGGCTTTGATCTGTGTTCGAGCATTCGGGAGTTTGGTAGCAGCGACCGCGCCGAGAGGACCGAGGGTGATGACGGCCTGTTTGGCCCCCTTTTCCAGGAGCATGCGGGCGGCTCCAAAGGCATCATCGAAGTTCTGCGGAGGGGGGATCTTCAGCAGGTCTGCGGTTTCGGATTGGTTCGAGCAGATCAGGTCCACATCGAAGAGTTCTTCGGGAAAGTCATCGGGCACCGGAGCGGTGTTGAGGATTACTTGAACGTGGGCTTGGCGGCATAGTCGGATCGCCTGGAGAACCGTTGGGATTGGGATTTCGAGTTGGAGCATCACTAGGCTTGCGTTTTGAATCGCAGCCTGAGCATTTTGGATGTCTTGTGGGGATAGTTCGCCATTGGCGCCTGGAATGACCATGATCGCATTTTCGCTTTGGTCGTCGACGGCGACGATCGCCACTCCGCTAGGACCAGGTTTATTGACGATCCATTCGAGATCGACACCTTCTTGTTCGAGGTTTGCGCGGAGGGTTGCGCCAAAGCCATCGGATCCTAAGGCGGCGAGCATTCCGACGCGTCCACCGAGTCGTGCGACTGCGACGGCTTGGTTGGCCCCTTTTCCGCCGGAGACTTCGTCGAGTCGGTGCGCGATGAGGGTCGCTCCGGGAGTCGGCAGAGTGGGAGTCCGAACGACAAGGTCCATATTGATTGAACCGCACACGAGGATCTTGCCTTTGGAAGACTGGTTCGAGTGGCTCATCGGGGACTCTCCGTTTAGGTTTTCCACTCAAGCGATTGGGCTAGGTGGTCATTCAAGAGTGGGAATCGATTTAGATTTGTGATCCGGGCCGTACGTTGCTCGGACACAGGATCTTGGGTAAGCAGTTCGATCCAGAGGGTGTTCCGAGGCATGCATTCGACGAAGCGGTCGGCCCATTCGATGATGGTAAGGACCGGTTGTTCAAAGAGTTCCTCGATTCCCAGTTCGAGGAATTCATCGCTATCTCGGATTCGGTAGGCGTCGATGTGATGGATTTCGGGGTTGGTGTCCAGGGGATGCATCAAGACGAAGGTCGGGCTCATGACGTCCTCGGGATTTGCGCCGAGGGATTGGGCGATGAATTTGACCAGTTGGGTTTTTCCTGCGCCGAGGGTTCCGACCAGACCGATGGTGCAGGGTAGCGTGTTCCGGATGGTTTGGGCCAGGAGTTGCCCGAACGCACGGCAATCCTGGAGATTATCTAGGGCGATGGAGCATTCCTGGGGTGTAAGTGACACGAGTTGGATCATGGCACTATTCTTCGAATTGTTCCAATTGTTCTTGCAGCTCGGCCCATCGGGTTTCGGCGGTTTCGAGTTCGGCGGAGACTTTCGTCATTTCTTCGTGAAGTTTCATGGCGGCTTGAGGATCGCTTGACGCCATGAGTTGTTCGTGGATCGATTTTTTTTGTTGGTCTAGTTTTGCGATATTTTTTTCTAGGTTACCGATTTGTTTTCGGAGGGATCGATCATCGAGTGTAGGGCTCGATTTGCTGGGGACATTTTTCGAAGTGTTTTTTGGGTTGGCCGATGAGGGGGCATTTTTTTTCGTCGGGTTGCCTGGGTGCCTGGAGGATTCGGCGTCATCGATTTCCTTTTGGACCATGTACATATAAGCGTCGTAATCGCCTCGGTACTGGGTGACTTTTCCGTCTCGGACTTCGATGTAGGTCGTTGCGACGCGTTTAAGGAAGTGGCGATCGTGAGAGGTGAAAACGACAGTGCCTTTGTAATCGATCAGCGCATCGGCGAGGGCTTCGACGGTTTCGACATCGAGGTGGTTACCCGGTTCATCGAGGATTAGGACATTGGCTTTGCCAAGGAGCAGTGCGGCCATGCAGAGTCGAGCGCGTTCTCCACCGCTGAGGACTCGGATTTTCTTCTCGACGGCCGCGCCGCGAAAGAGCATCGAGCCTGCCGTATCGAGAATGGTTTGATTTTTGGTTCCTGGGATCGCTTCGTATTCGAGAAACTCCAGGACGGTTTTGTTTTCTGGGAGGCTGGTATAGACGTGTTGGGCGTAGGTTCCCAGTTCGCATCCGTAGCCCCATTTGACTTCGCCTTCGACCGGATCGAGCGAGTGCACGAGGGTGCGCAGCAACGTGGTTTTTCCTTGGCCGTTGTCCCCGACGATCGCAGCGCGAGTCCCATGGTCGATTTCCAGTCCAACGTTGGTCGAGATGGTGCGATCTGGGTATCCGATCGCAAGGTCTCGAGTTCGCAGCGCTGGGCCTTGGCGAGGTTCGACTTGGGGTGCGCGGATGGTGGCATTGGCATGATTGGCGGAGTTCTCTTTGACTTCGAGCCGTTCGAGCATTTTGCTTTTGGATTTTGCGCGTGTGGCGGTGCTGGCACGGGCGCGGTTTCGGTCGATGAACTCTTGGAGTTGTTTTCGTTTCGCCGCGATCGAGGCATTGGTGCGTTGGTCGTGTTCGCGTAGGCCCTGTTGGTACTCGAGGTATTCGTCGACTTTGCCCGGAAAGAGGGTCAATTCACCCATCGACAAATCGAGGGTCGAGTCGCACGTCGCGTTGAGAAAGGCGCGGTCGTGCGAGACGATCAAGCAGGCTTCTTGGAAGGATCTCAGAAAGTGTTCGAGAAGGATTTGGGTGCGAAGGTCCAAGAAGTTCGTCGGCTCATCGAGCAGCAGCAAGTTTGGTTCGTGGAGCAGCAGAGCCGAGAGCTTGACACGGGTTTGCCAGCCGCCCGAGAGGTTTTGCATGGGGGACTCGAGCATTCGACCTTTGATTTCGAATTCCCCGGCCACTTCGCCGCATTTCCAGTCCGGCTGTGCGCTATCTCGCATGAGGAATTCCAGGGCCGTTTCGCCTGGGAGAAACGGGTCGTGTTGCCTCAGGTACCCGATCTTGAGTTTCGGGTGACGGATGATCTCGCCGGTATCGAGTTCGTCATCCCCGAGGATGCATTTGAGGAGGGTGGATTTTCCGGCTCCGTTTCGACCGATGAAACCGACTTTGGTGTTCCCGCCTAGGGTGCATTCGGCACCATCGAGGAGGATTTGGTCGCCGTAGCGTTTGTGCGCGTTGCGAATCTGGAGCAGGACGGTCATGGCGGAACCTAGGCGGCTTGGAAATCGATGGAACAGGGCCCTGAAAATTTCATCCATCTTTGGTATGTTATCAACCCCAAAGGCGATGGAATCTTAAGGGAAACCCGTGCGGAGGGCGGTCTCGGGGCCTGAAGTTCAGGCAGTTTAGTCGCGGGGAGCTGGTTCTTGCGCCGTTTGGTAGTTCGGGTTGGTCGTTCTGGCAGAGGGCATTGGATTCCATGGCAGAGATATCGCAGTCGGTCACTGAGCTGGTCCAACAGTTAGGGCGATTGCCTGGCATCGGCAAAAAAACGGCAGAGCGATTGGCTTATCATATTCTGCGGGTGCATGTTTCCGAGGCGTTCGCTTTGGCCGATGCGATACGCAAGGTCCGCGAAAACGTGCGATACTGTTCGATTTGCTTCAATTTGTCCGAAGAGGCTCTCTGCGGGGTATGCAAAAGTTCCCAGCGCGACGGGGGTCTTCTGTGCATTGTCGAGCAGCCGAGGGATTTGATCGCCTTGGAGCAGACGGGAGTCTATAAAGGCATGTACCACGTGTTGCTTGGTCGAATCGCGCCTTTGGATGGGATAGGTCCCGACCAATTGACGATCGAGGCATTGGTCGATCGGGTCAGGACGGGGAATTTCCGGGAGGTGGTCTTGGCGACCAATCCGAATGTCGAAGGGGATGGAACGGCGATGTTCATCTCGAACCAATTGTCACCCTATCCAGTGCAATTGACGCGATTGGCAAGGGGCGTGACCAGCGGCAGCGTCTTGGAGTTCACCAATAAAGAGATTTTATCGGACGCATTGTCGGGCCGACAAAAATTCTAGCGCGGTCGGTGGGCCGATGGGTTTAAAAAGCGATTCTTCGGCCCTCGGGCTCTTTTCCCGGGGCGGCTGTTCGACGACAATAAGTACGACGAAGATACACAGCCCCCCATAGAGGTTTAGGTCCTTTCGATGAAAACATTCCGATTCGCCATGTGGATGCTGCTTGCGGTTCTAGGGATGCAAATCGGCAGTGCAGAGAGGCTCGAGGCACAGGACTTGCAAAATCCCAGCGACATCGATTCGGTCCGCTCAGCCGTCAAGAGAGCTGACGAGTTGTACAAGGAAAAGAACTTTGCTGAGAGCTCTAAGTACATCGAGGTCTGCAATGCCAACTTTGTAGACCTGGTGATCTCCGGTCAAAGGAAAGACCTTGCCGAGTGGGAGCGATTGCATAAGAAGCTATCGCGAGCGGCCGAGGTGCTGGCGATCGAGGGTGCGGAATTCACACCGCTTGCGCCCTGGGGCGATATTTTTGGCAAGCTGCGAGAGATGAACAACGGTCCGAAAGCCACTGCGGGCAAGGATCCGGCAAAGGAACTTAAGCCTAAATCCGAGGGGATAAGTTTCACCAAGGATGTCGCTCCTGTTTTGGTCGAGCACTGCGGCAGATGCCACGTCGATAAGACCACCGGTGGCTTTACGATGCCGACCTACGAGGGATTGATGAAGGGTTCTCGGGCCGGAGTGGTTCTCTTTGCTGGGGATCCCGATGGGAGTCCTTTGATCGAAGCGATGGTCAGCGGGTCGATGCCTCCGAGTGGAAACAAAGTTCCCGAGGAAAAAGTCAATGCAATCAAAGCGTGGGTTAAAGCCGGAGCGAAGTTCGATGCGGAGGATCCCAAAGCGAACCTAAGGGTACTCGTCGGTGGCCCCGATGCGAAAGCTCCAGAGCCTCCCAAGCCGGTCGAGGTCATGGAAGCGACGGGCAAAGAGACCGTCAGCTTTGCCAACGACATCGCGCCGATTTTGGTCGCCAATTGCAACGGTTGCCACTACGGAGGCAATCGGCCATCGGGTGGTTTGAACTTCACCAACTTCGCCGGGTTACTTCGCGGGGGCATGACCGGCCCTGCGATCGAGCCGAAGAAGGGGCCGGAGAGTTTGCTCGTCAAGAAGCTTTTGGGACAAGCAGGCCAGAGGATGCCGGCCGGTGGCCGAGCGGCACTCAAGCCAGAGGAGATCGAAAAAATCACCAAATGGATCGACGAGGGAGCGACTTTCGACGGTGGGCAGCGGGAAAGCCAACTCGAGAGCGTGATCGCCAAATCGTGGGCTTCGAAGGCCAGCCACAGCGAGTTGATGGAAAAGCGGATGAGCAGAGCACGGGATCGATGGAAAATCGTATCGCCGACAGCCCAGCTCGAGGAGACCTCCAATCAAGACTTCCATGTCCTAGGAAACCTGGGGCCAGCGGGATTGCAACAGGTAATGGCCGCGGCAGACAGTGCAGCCAAGTCTGTGCGCAAGCAGTATCGGCTCAGCCCCAAAGATCCCATCGTTCGAGGTGGGATCACGATCTACGCGCTCAAGTCCCGGTACGACTACAGCGAACTTGGCAATATGCTCGAAAAGCGAGCCTTGCCCGCCGAATGGTCCTCGCATTGGAAACGCGATGTGTTAGACATGTACATCGCGATCATTCCGGACAAAGCCAACGCGAAACTCAATGAATCCGCGTTGGTCCAGCAGATAACCAGCGTATGGATGGCATCCCATGAGGGAGTGCCCAAGTGGTTTGCCGACGGAGCAGGCAGGGCCGCTTTGGCCGCCGCAGTCGGTCCCAACGACGAACGCGTCAAACCGTGGATGCTCAGGGTCGCTCAAGTCGTCGACGAGATCAAGGACGTCAAACCATTGATCGATGGCAAGCTCAACGATGAAGACGAGGCGATCGTAGGATTTGCTTTGGTCAGGACCATGCAGAGCAGTTCGATGAAAAAGCAGTACGACTCGGTCGTCAAATCGATATCCGGTGGGACCGCCTTTGATGAAGCCTTTCTCAAGTCGATCGGGCCGGTCGAACCGTTTTTGAGCCAGGCTTTGGGAAAAAAGAAAAAGTAGTGGCTCAGCGACCTAGCATCGGTTGAGCATAGCCCGGTGGGTATCCGGCCGAGGTCGTCCCGGGATAGGATCCGGGGATCGGTTGTCCATAGACCGGGGGTTGCCCGTAGACGGCTGGAGGTTGCCCGTAGCCTGCTGGGACATTAGTCCCTGGATTCATCATGCCCACGGGCGGTGGAGCGACCGTCCCGGGAGCCGCTGGTGCTCCTTGGGTTGGATAGGGCTGAGGGTAAGCAGGATAGGTTGGATAGGGGCTCATGGCTGGGTATTGAGGTTGGGCGCAGTTGGTCCCAGCGCAACCGCTTAAACAAAAACTCGATAGGCAAAGGATTGCCACACAGGGGAACAACCGTTGGATGCTCGTCATGATGCTGCCTGATGGTAGAACAAAGGTCAGGCAGGCCAATCGCATGCCGTTGGGGGCCGATGGTCTATATTTCGCGCTTTGGTGTCCATGTCAATTTCTAGCAAAACTCAGGTGCTGTTGCATTTGAGGGTGTTTTTTTGTTAGTTTTGTTGGCCTAGCTACCGCTGGGGGTTTGGCTCTGCCGATTCGGCAGTGGACCGAATCCGATTTGGCAAAGTGTGGCAGATCGAATCGCCAGAAAACCATAAAAATCACAAGCAACAGGTTTGGCACGATGCCTAAGTCTCTCAGATGGGCGATGGTTTTTTGGCCTGGTTTGACCTTAGCCTGGCAGGCAGGGAATCTACGTGCGCTTGGAATTTGTTTGGGATTTGTCTTTGCGTTGCAAGCCGCATGGATCGGGACATTCATTTGGCCAGGATTGCTCAGCGGGTGGGAATCGCGATTGCTTTGGTGGTCGCTAGCCGCTTGGGTCGCAGGTTCGGTTTTGTACCAAATCTACTGTGCGGCTTGGACGACGAAGGCAGGCTCGTCGATATGCAGCGATAAAGTGCTTCAAGCGGCGCAATCGGAGTACCTTCGCGGGAATTATTTCGAAGCGGAAGAATTGCTGACTGTCTATGTGTCGCAGGGAGAATGGGATGTTGAAGCAGCGATGTGGCTCGCATCGATCTACCGCCGGACCGGCAGGCTTGAGGCCGCTTCGGTGGTCCTTCAAACCATCGAATCTCTTGAACGCGGGAGCTTATGGGCAGCCGAAATCGCCCAAGAGTATCGGAAAATCAAAGAAGCCAAACGAAACAAACGGACCGAAAGTCTCTAAAAGCAGTAGCTACCTCCCGTTTGCTATCCTGCAGGAGCCCCTATAATTTTGCCGATCGTCTTGGCAAGCGGTGTCCTGAAGACTGAAGTTTTCGGTACAGCTTTTGCACAACAGGATCGACTGTTGACTTCGAGCGAACTTACGACTGCCGAAAGGGGTCGTCGGTTAGCGAAAGCGGCAAGACGAGCTGAAAACAATCGAGGGTGGACCGATGGTTGTCCGCCAACCCAAAAGGAAGGATAGTCATGTTCGAACGATTTACAGACCGTGCCCGCAAGGTGATGCAACTAGCGAATCAAGAGGCACAGCGTTTCAACCACGAATACATCGGCACCGAGCATATCCTCCTCGGCTTAGTCAAAGAGGGCAGTGGCGTCGCAGCCAATGTGCTCAAGAACCTCGATATCGATTTGAGAAAAATCCGTTTAGAGGTTGAGAAGTTGGTGCAAAGTGGTCCAGAAATGGTCACAATCGGCAAGTTGCCTCATACACCGCGAGCCAAAAAGGTCATCGAGTACTCGATGGAAGAGGCTCGGAATTTGAACCACAACTACGTCGGGACCGAGCACATCCTCCTGGGATTGCTTCGCGAACAAGACGGAGTGGCAGCCCAGGTGCTGATGAACTTGGGGATGAAACTCGAGGACGTCCGAGAAGAGGTATTGAGCCTCTTGGGACATGGCATCGACTCGAGCGATGGCGAGTCGGGCGGACGGAAAGAGGGAGCGTCGGCCGGTGGTGAGTCGGGAACCTCCTCCAAGGGGAGCAAGAGCAAGACTCCAGCCTTGGATAGCTTTGGCCGTGATTTGACTGAATTGGCAAGGCAGGGCAAGCTCGATCCGGTGATCGGACGCGAGCGAGAGATCGAGCGAGCCACCCAGGTCCTGTGCCGCCGGACCAAGAACAATCCGGTGCTCTTGGGCGAAGCAGGGGTTGGAAAGACCGCGATTGTCGAGGGCTTTGCGCAGAGGGTTGTCAACGGCGAAGTCCCAGACATCTTGGCCGAAAAACGAATCGTCGTCTTGGATCTTGCCATGATGGTCGCGGGGACTAAGTACCGAGGACAATTCGAAGAGCGTATCAAGGCCGTCATGAACGAGGTCCGCCGGGCTCGAAACACGATCTTGTTTATCGACGAATTGCACACGCTCGTCGGAGCCGGTGGAGCCGAAGGTGCGATCGATGCTGCGAATGTTCTCAAGCCTGCACTAGCCCGAGGTGAGATCCAATGCATCGGTGCGACAACGCTCGACGAGTACCGCAAGTACATCGAGAAGGACAACGCGCTTGCCCGTCGTTTCCAAGAGATCATCGTCGAACCGACCTCCAAGGACGAGACGATCCAGATCCTCAAGGGGCTCAAAGAACGCTACGAAGAGCATCACCGCGTCCAGATCACCGACGATGCGATCGCTGCTGCCGTCGAGATGAGCGAGCGCTACATCACCGCAAGATGCCTGCCCGACAAGGCAATCGATGTGATCGACGAGGCCGGTGCGCGCGTACGTTTGCGTACGATGACCAAGCCACCGGATTTGAAGGACATCGACGAGGATGTCGAAAGGCTCAACAAGGAGAAGGAAGAGGCCGTCGCGAATCAGGATTTCGAAAAAGCCGCTGCGCTTCGGGATCAAGCCGACAAACTCCGTCGCAAGAAAGAGCAGATCACCCGGGAATGGCGAGACAAGAGTCGCGAGACCGATGGTGTCGTCGACGAAGAAGTCATCGCCGAGGTGGTCTCCAAGATGACCGGAATCCCTTTGACTCGACTTTCGACCGAAGATTCTTTGCGTCTGATGAACATGGAAGGAGAGTTGCACAAGCGAGTCGTAAGCCAAGAGCAAGCCGTCGCGGCTGTGGCCCGAGCCGTTCGCCGAAGCCGAAGCGGCCTGAAAGACCCCAAGCGCCCCACCGGTTGCTTTGTCTTCGCAGGTCCGACCGGCGTCGGAAAGACGTTGCTAGCCAAAGCCCTCGCCGAATGCTTGTTCGGTGACGCCGACGCTCTGGTCCATATCGACATGAGCGAGTACATGGAAAAGCACAACGTCAGCCGCCTGATCGGTGCTCCTCCGGGATATGTTGGCTACGAGGAAGGTGGTCAATTGACCGAGAAAATCCGCCGACGCCCCTACTCGGTCGTGCTGCTCGATGAAATCGAAAAAGCCCACCCCGACGTCTTCAACATGCTTCTCCAAGTCATGGAAGAGGGTCGATTGACCGATAGTTTCGGCCGCAATATCGACTTCAGGAATACCATCTTGATCCTGACGACCAATGCGGGAGCCGAGGCGATCAAAAACGAGCAGGCCTTTGGATTCCAGAAACCGTCCGACGACGCCTCGTACGACAGCATGAAGTCTCGCGTGATGGATTCGATCGAAAGGGTTTTCCGACCCGAGTTCCTCAACCGACTCGACGATGTGATCATCTTCAGGCACTTGAACAACGAAGACCTTAAGAAGGTGATCGACTACGAGTTGGCCAAGGTCCGAGACCGACTCCGGGATCGTGGGTTTGAAATCGAGCTGACCGATGAAGCCAAAGAATTCATCATCAAGCAAGGTTCGAATCTCGATTACGGCGCAAGACCACTTCGCCGGGCTATCGAGCAAAGGATCGAGGATCCGCTTTCCGAGGAGCTCCTCAGGGGGAGCTTTGAGGGCAAAAACGCAATTCTCATCGATGCCTTCAAGGACGAGTCGGGCAAAGTGATTCGCTTGGACTTCAAGGGTCAACAGCGCGACACAGGGCTGGAACTCTCCGGTGCGGGCGAGATTAAAAAGTAACCCCCCCCTTTTGGGTGGGCCGATTCAGAACCTTTAAATGAATTGATGAAACGGGAGCGAAGCATTTCGCTCCCGTTTTTTTCGTTTGGACGCCCTGCTTTCCTTGCAAACCCCGTGCAGGCCAATTGGTCGCGACCAATCCTACGGCTCGGAAACTTCTCCCTTTAGTGAAAAATCATAGGCCAAAAAATCTTCATAAAAACAAAGAAAAATTCTGCCCAGCACACGTTATCGATCTAAATTAACTAGTAGTGGAATTCCTCAAGCCGTCCACCAAAAACTTCTGGGTACGCATCGAGGGATTCAACCTGCCGAACACATTGGAAGTCGAGAGCTGATTGATCGTGTGCTTCTATCGCGAGCGTAGGATGATGAGCAAAATGCAAAGTAAAAGAAGCTGTCCTAAAACAGGATTCACTTTAGTCGAGTTGTTGGTGGTCATCGCGATCATCGGCGTGCTCGTCGGGTTGCTCTTGCCGGCTGTCCAAGCGGCCCGCGAGGCGGCTAGGCGAATGAGCTGCACGAATAATCTCCGGCAAGTAGGGCTTGCTGCGTTGAATTTTGAAACTGCAAACAAGCGATTCCCTCCAGGAATCCTCTTCCCAGGCCCCCAAAGAACGCCGTTTCCGGGAGCCTATCCTGGAACACCCGAGGGAGTGGAAACCAATCGACATACGGGCATTGGCCATCTTGCCCACCTGTTACCCTTTCTGGAGCTGAACCAAGTCTGGTCGGTATTCCAAGCCAACGCGAATCTCAATCCCGATACCAACGGTGTGGGGGGGGTACCCAATAGTGCTCAGGCTCTGAACAATCGCTTTTGGCGAAACAACCCGGCGGTTTTTCAAGCCGCTCAAACGAAAATTCCTACTCTTTTGTGTCCATCGGATGTGGCCGAAGCGGCAACGACGATGTCGAACCCCTACACAATTGCACATACCACTGTCATCACTACCCCCCCTCAAGTCGTCGTGCTTTTGGACGGTAATACGGCTGACAACGCTCACATCCTCTTAGGGAAAACGAATTACATGGGTAGTTCCGGCAGATCAGGAGTGACAGGTTCCACTGCCCTCGACCCAGCGATGCCAGACGGTGCCGACCTGGGCAAACAAGGGATCACCTGCGACGACCTTCGAGGTGTGTTTTTCGTTCGTAGCAAAACCACTTTACCCGAGATCAAGGACGGAGCATCCAACACCTTCTTTTTTGGAGAAGCGACCGGAGGTTTCCGTGATCCCTTGACCCTTTCCTCCAGATATTCTTCGTTCTGGTGGGTTTCCTCAAGCGGTCAGTTCCTTCGATACATGGTCGCTGATCCTACAGGGTCGAGTTGGCGTCGAAGTCCAGCGGTCGGTCATGCAGCCAAGTTTCATAGCATGCACGGTACCGGCGTTCACATGTCCTACGTCGACAACTCAGTGAGATTGATGTCCTACTCGATCGAGCCGAGATTGTGGTACATCTTGGGCGGCATCAAAGAGGGGATCAATGGAGTCGCCGAGTAGCGATAGGATTGCGGAACGTTCTGTCTTGCTCTAGATCAAAAGCATGTGGAACCCAGCGAAACCTGCAAGCGCGATGATCGCAGCCTCAAATTCCCGCTGCCCGATACGCTTGGCAATCGCGGATCCGGCAATGAGCCCGATATAAATTCCAGGCAGCAAAACAACGTTCAGAAGCAATGTTTCCATTCGAATGAGTCCGAGATTCCAGCTAAAGGGTATCTTGATCAGATTCAACAGCAAGAAAAACCAGGCGGCAGTCCCTACAAACTCCTTTTTGGGCAGCCCGATCGCGATCAAGAACAACCCGTAGACGGGGCCAGCGGCATTGGCCAGCATCGTCGTTATCCCCACCAAGATACCCATGACCCAAGCAAAGCAATGGCTATGCGGAATGTGGGTAAACCACTCTTCTTTGAACTTTCTGGCAAGCTGCATGACCGCTAGCGCGAGAATGATACAGCCGATCGTCGGACGATAATACGATTCGCTCATCACGTCCATCAATAGCCATGCGGCGATGACCCCGAGCAATGCGGGAGGAAACATTCGTCGCACATACCGCCAATCGGCATGCTGACCGAACATAAGCATCGCCATCGTGTCCCCTGCGATGAGCATCGGCAAAACAATGCCCGTCGATGCCTTCGCCCCAAAGACATAGGCAAAGATCAGCACGTGGACTAAGCTCACTCCCGAGAAACCACTCTTGGTGATCCCGATTCCAAATGCAGCCGTCGCCAGGAGCAACCAAGCCCCGATCGAAAGCATCGATGGATCTAAGTTCATGGCGCCGACCGACCTGAAGCGTCGCGTCCGTGTACGATGCGACTTTCCCTGTCGGTCAGCTCCTGGACCAATGCATCGGTGCTTTCAGGATCGACTCGACGGCAACATTCCATCAGTCGTTCTGCAAGGGAGTCGAAAGGCTCTTCCCAATCCTCCGGCGTCGAGTCTTGCGGCGCGATGCAACTGATTTCGTTGACCAAGAGTACAAATCGCAAGACGTGGCGAAAGAGCATGCCCTCATGTTTCTGTAGTCCTCGGGTCACGATGTACTTGTTAAAATCGCATTCAAAGGAGAGCAATTCACCGACGACCCAAACGCTGCGCGTGTACACATCGTGCACTCCTGGGAAATCGTAATCGAACATCCTCCGCAGTTTTTCCCCGAGTGCCATAGGCTTCGGTGGCGGCCTCCAGCGCTGGCCGTTGGGATCCTTCGATGCCTCGGTATCCTCCTGGCTTTCATCGTCGTCGGAGGCTTGGCCCGTAAGCTCTTGGACTCCGGCGAGTCCAAGCTCGAGCAAACGCGGATGCAGGTGCTGCTGGGCTAAGGGACCAAAAGGCAGCTCGTCGGGCCCGGGCACCGGGGCGAGTTTGCTGATGTTTGCGGGCAACTCCAGAACACTTTCCAAAGCTTGTACCCGCTCGATTGGATCGGCAAACTGCATTTGCTGGATCAGGTACAAACCATAGATCGGATTGAGGCTCCGAAGTTCGCTCAGGAGCTCTAGCCGAGGCATGGGGGTGATTCGCTCGGGACGATAACTCTCCAAATCGTATCCTCGCGAAGCGGCTTCGTCGGTCGTTGCCTCGATGGGATGCTCCTCGTCTTCTTCGGATTCGTGGGTGTCGGTGACCTGCAACTGGGAGGCCAAAGCAGAGCGGAGCAACCCGGCGAGGGTTTCCTTCGGAGGTGCTTTGCTGCCGCTGGAAATCGTTGGATTTTTCGCGATGCTGGGTTTTGGAGTCACATCGATAAATCCGGCTGTCCAGAGGGGTAAGAGCATCTGGTTGAGCTCT
>Ga0082207_1000720_pt1 | contig 17900 bp, 19 predicted proteins | sample LakMenEpi10Aug09_FD_71540 | JGI IMG/M metagenome (GOLD analysis project Ga0082207, IMG submission 71540)
TAGATGATGCAACGGGGACGTCGTATCGCCTTTGATTTCGGTGATGTCCGCATTGGAGTTGCGACAAGTGATGCCGATTCAATCATTTGTTCACCGCTTACGACATTGAAGTCATCAGATAAATCTCTACTCAAGAGCATTACCGAGATATTTCTTGAAATCCAACCAATTCAAATCTTTGTTGGTAGACCAGCCCTATTGAGCGGCAAAGATGGTGCAGCCACAGAAAAAGCCGTTGCCTTCGCAGATTTGCTGCGCGGAATCACCGACATAGAAGTAATCATGGTCGATGAGCGACTTTCCACCGTAAGTGCGGCGCGGAATTTGAGAGACTCAGGCAAGAACGCAAGGGATTCAAAGTATGCAATCGACATGGCGGCAGCTGTGGGAATCCTCGAGTTCGCCATAGATCTTGAGAAGAGAAAGTAATGAGTTCACTCAAGAGACTAGTTGCTGCGGGTTTAGTCATCGCACTTTTCACTTTTTCACTCTTTCTTGTGCGCTCCCAATCATCTAGCGCACCAGATTTTAATGAAGTTCAATCGGTTCAAGATCTGCCAGAAGTTATTGTTGAGATACCTAATGGAGCAACCGGTTCGCAGATCGCTTTGATTCTCTTTGAATCTGGCGTCGTGAAATCTTCACAGGCATACTTTCGTGTCGCAGTAGGTGATGCTCGTTCGCAGAAAGTGGCTCCAGGAAGCCATCGCATGACGCTGAAAATCTCAGCACGTCAAGCTTTGGATCAATTGTTAGATCCAGACCGAATTCCTAATTTGATCCGGGTCGCAGAGGGGGCCTGGAAGAGTGAAGTTGAGAAAGCTTTCATTACTTTTGGCTTCACCAAACAAGAAGTGAGCAAGGCTTTTTCATCGCTGAAACTCCCTCAAGGTTTTTCAAAGAGCGAGGGCTTGATTTTTCCTGCGCAGTATTCCTTCCCACAAGGTACCTCTGCTCAAGTTGCAGCACAAAGCATGATCGATAGATTTAGCGAGGATCCATATGGACGAAAGTTGCTTCAAGGGAACAAGGATTTTTCTGCGCAACAACTTCTTACAATCGCATCTATTGTTCAGGCTGAAAGCACCAATGAAGACTTTTCCAAAGTCGCAAGAGTTATCTACAATCGTTTAAAGATTGGGATGCCATTACAGATGGATTCAACGGTGCATTACATCATGCAAGCTAGAGGAGACATTTTTCTCAGTCGAAAATCGACAACATTGAACTCTCCTTACAACACATATAAGAAGTTTGGGTTGCCACCAGGGCCAATTAGTAGCCCAAGTTCAGATGCCATTAAAGCCACACTTGAGCCGATACAAGGGGATTGGTTGTATTTCATTACGGTTGCGCCAGGAGATACTAGATTTACAGCTAGTTTCGACGAGTTCAGCAGTTGGAAAGTTGAATACACAAAGAACCGAAAGGCTGGGGCATTTAATTGATTAATGCAGCAGTGCTTGGTTCCCCAATAGCTCATTCTTTAAGCCCATTGATCCATTCTCTGGCGTACGAGCATCTTGGATTAGCGGCGCAATACGATGCGATCGAAGTAAAGGCCGGAGCTTTAGCAAACTTCTTACGTAAGACAGACAAAAATTGTCTCTCGCTGACTATGCCATTGAAAGAAGAGGCGATCCAAGTAGCAGATGTCGTCTCTGATACTGCTACCCGAGTTTCTTGCGGGAACACACTGTCGTTGCACGATGGTAAGTGGAACCTGACAAGTACTGATGTTTCTGGCTTTGACAACGCATTGAAGATGCATGGAATCCACGAGGTTGATTCGGTATTGATTATCGGTGCGGGTGCAACTGCGCGAGCAGCGATTGCTTCTGTTTCAGCGATAGGTGCAAACGTCGCCGTTGTTAGCCGTAATCCAGAACGGGAAGCGGCCATGAACAAAGCTAGCTCGATTAGTGTCTCGTATTTACCGTGGGAAGTAACAGAGGCATTGAACTCTGCCGATCTAGTAATCAATACAACCCCTGGTCAGGCGGCGGATTACTTCTTATCAGGAATAGATAAGCCACGCGGAACTTTGTTTGAGGTTTTGTACCATCCTTGGCCAACCTTGATTTCAAAAGCCTGGTCTGATTCTCAAGCTCAGGTCATTGATGGTCTAGATCTGCTGATTCATCAGGCAATTGCACAAGTTGAGATCTTTTCAGGTATCGCCTGCGATAGAGAAGTTTTGTACAGAAAGATGAGAGAAGTTGCGGATCAAAAGTTGTCATAATCCACAGGGCACATTGACACAAACTCTTCCTTGTTAGGGTTTTCGCGTGTTACTTCCTTTTGTATTCATGGCGATTCCAATTTCATTAGCGGACATCAAGTCATATTCAATTCCAAATATCTATTTGATCTGGCTTTCTTTCCTTTGCGTTCCTCATGTCCTTATGCAGGGACTCGGCCCAGTCCCGAGAATTCTCTTTGTTATTGCGATTCTTCTTGTTCTTCACCTTTGCGGTTTAGGTATGGGGGATGTGAAGCTCTTAGGCATCGTGGCATTAATGCTGAACTCCGACCCACGCATCGCTTTCTTCAATGTAGGTTTTAGTATTGCTCTTTGTGCGGTTATCTATGCAATTGCGCGAACCCTTCCGAATCGTGAATTACCACGCAAGATCCCGCTAGCTCCCAGCATATTTATAGGTCTGGCACTTTATTTGGCGACGAGATAGCCTCCTGATCTGTCACAATAGGCACATGCGTTGGTTAACTGCGGGCGAATCACACGGTCAAGCACTCAGTGCAATCGTTGAAGGAATTCCTGCATCAGTTTCGATTACCACTGCAGATATTGATTATCACTTACAGCGTCGTCGGCTAGGTGTTGGACGCGGAGCCCGTCAAAATTTTGAAGCGGACAAAGTAACGATTCTTGGGGGCGTACGTTTGGGCCTTACTCAAGGCGGACCTATAGCGATTCAAGTTGGAAATTCAGAATGGCCAAAGTGGGAAAAGGTGATGTCGGCTGATCCAGTTCCAGAGGATGAAATTAAGGATCTTGCTCGGAACGCGCCATTAACGCGTCCGCGCCCAGGTCATGCAGACCTTGTTGGAATGCAAAAATACAATTTTGATGACGCACGTCCGATTTTAGAACGTGCAAGTGCGCGTGAAACAGCCGCAAGAGTTGCATTGGGTGCAGTAGCTCGAAATTTCTTGGAACAAAGTGTTGGAATCACTATCTTGAGTCACGTTCTTTCAATCGGTTCAGTTCGAGTTCCTGAAGGCACACCGCTTCCTAATGCAGCAGATATGAAATTAATTGATGAAGATCCAGTTCGTTGTGCAGATTCTCAAAGCAGCCAAGCCATGATCGCTGAGATCGAGAATGCACATCGTGATGGCGACACATTGGGTGGAGTAGTTGAAGTTTTGGCATTTAACATGCCGCCAGGATTGGGCTCACATGTTCATTGGGACCGACGCTTAGATTCAAAATTAGCAGGAGCGGTTATGGGAATCCAGGCCATCAAAGGTGTTGAAATTGGAGATGGTTTCCAAACTGCAACACGTCGTGGTTCGGTGGCACACGATGAAATCGAAAAGAATTCGCAGGGAGCAATCGTTCGTCGCACCGATCGTGCTGGTGGCACAGAGGGCGGAATGTCTAATGGTGAAGTTCTAAGAGTCAGAGCCGCCATGAAACCGATTTCAACAGTTCCTAAGGCGTTGGACACGATCGATGTTGCTACTGGTGAAGCGGCAAAAGCAATCAATCAACGCTCTGATGTGTGCGCTGTGCCTGCGGCAGGGGTCGTTGCAGAAGCGATGGTCGCACTTGTTCTAGCCGAAGCTGTCTTGGAAAAGTTCGGGGGAGATTCGGTGACAGAGACTCGTCGCAACTTTGAGTCTTATATCTCGAGTTTAAACTTCAAGTAGCGGTAGTCATGAGCCGGATACTTCTGATTGGCCCACCTGGTGCTGGCAAGAGCACAGTCGGACTGGCGTTAGCTAATAAGTTGGCAATTGATTTTATTGACACCGATCAAGTGATCGAGAATGAAACTGGCAAAACCATTACCGATATTTTTGTGGTTGATGGTGAGCCACACTTTCGCGCTTTAGAACTGCAAACTCTAAAAAATGTTCTGACTCTCGAATCTGGAGTTATCAGTCTTGGCGGTGGCGCACCAATCTCGCAAGATGCGCAAGAGGCCATCGAACAATCCAACTCACACACAGTTTTTCTTGATGTCTCCTTAGCAACTGCTGCGCCTCGTGTTGGATTTAATCGAGATCGCCCATTGCTCCTCGGAAATCCACGTGCGCAGTGGCAAGCTTTAAGCGACAATCGTCGTCCGATTTACGAGAAGCTGGCCGATGATGCCATTAAGGTTGATGATATGAACGTCGATCAAATCGTTGCCGAGATTGTAAAGAATCTCCCATGAAAAATATTGTCGTAAACGCTGAACGTGACTACACCGTTTCCATTGGTGGGCAATGGGATTCATCACTGTCAGAGCTGATTCAGTCCAGGACGCGGGTTGGAGTAATTGTTTCTGCTGGATTTTTGCCCGACCTTGCATCGATACAAGCACTTGATTGCGATGTTCATGTCTTTACGGTTCCAGATGGTGAAGAAGCAAAGAGCGCTTCTACACTTCTAACCCTGTGGAACTGGCTTGGAGCTGCGGGATTTACTCGATCTGATCTGATCGTTGGAATCGGTGGGGGAGCGATAACCGATTTGGCAGGATTTACGGCAGCGTCTTGGTTGCGAGGAATCGACTGGATTGCAGTTCCGACATCGCTAGCAGGGATGGTTGATGCATCCGTTGGAGGAAAAACAGGGATTAATTCGGATTATGGAAAGAATCTCATTGGTGCTTTTCACTCACCAATTGCAGTAATTGTTGATATCGAATTCCTTAAGACTTTGTCGCCTAGGGATTTATCGGCAGGAATGGCAGAAGTCATCAAATGTGGATTTATTTCAGATTCGGAAATTCTGAAGTTATCTGCCGAGTGTTCTACGCAGACGCTTTTAGCAAAACCAGAGGTGCTGCAAGATTTGATTTGTCGAGCTATCGCTGTAAAAGCAGCGGTGGTTTCAACTGACTTTAAAGAAAGTTACGCCCGCGAAGCTCTTAACTACGGTCATACTCTTGGACATGCCATTGAAATTCATTCCAAATACCAATTGCGCCACGGTGAAGCGGTGGCGATCGGAATGGTTTTTGTCGCTGAATTAGCGTTAGCCCGAGGACTTATCGATGCTTCTACAGTAGCCCTGCACAGAGATTTATTAGCCAGATTCGAACTTCCGACAACTTTTGACCGTCAAGCGTGGTCGAAGTTGCTTCCGCTGCTTTCGTTGGATAAAAAAGCACGAGGCAAGACACTTCGCTTCGTCGCGTTAGATGGAATTGGATCAACCATTCGCCTAGAAGATCTTTCTTCCGCCGAACTTGATGCTGCCTATGAGATGATTGCCTCATGAAGATCTTAGTTATCAACGGGCCAAATCTGTCGCGATTGGATATTCGAGATTCTTCAATTTACGGTGATCTCAATTATGCAGAACTAAAGAGTCTCATCGAAATCGCTGCAACAAAACATAGTTTTGAAGCCGATGTACGTCAGAGTGATGACGAAGCAACAATAATCGGTTGGTTGCATGAGGCAGCTGACAGCAACACCCCGGTGATCATCAATCCAGCTGCCTTCACACATTATTCGTATGCAATTCGTGACGCTGCGGAATTAGTAAAGGCGCCCTTGATAGAAGTACATCTTTCTAACCCGCTTAGCCGTGAAGAGTTTCGTCATACATCTGTGATCTCTGGAGTAGCCAACGGAACCATTGGTGGATTCGGACCAAATTCCTATGTTTTGGCCATCATTGCGCTAGCAAATCTCGTTTCAAAGTAACAAAGCACACCCGTAGAGCAGGTATCCTTAGGTCTTCGTAAAAATTAACACAATCGACAAAGAGCGGGTGGATTAGCTGTGGCAACAACAAATGATTTGAAAAATGGAATGACTCTGGACATCGAAGGTCAGCTATGGACTGTAGTTGAGTTCCAGCACGTTAAGCCTGGTAAGGGTCCAGCATTTGTGCGCACAAAGCTTAAGTCTGTTCTTAGCGGCAAAGTGGTTGATAGAACCTACAACGCAGGTGTCAAGGTTGATGTTGCGATTCTTGAAAAGCGCGAGATGCAATACCTTTACAAAGAGGGCGATGATTTTGTCTTCATGGATACAAAGACCTATGACCAGATGACGATTAGCGCTGCAACTGTTGGTGATTCAGCAAACTACATGTTGGAAAACACAGAAGCTATCGTTGCGGTCAATGAAGGAAACCCGTTGTACATCGAATTAGCAGCCTCCGTTCCTCTCAAGATTACTTACACTGAACCAGGCATCCAAGGCGATCGTTCTTCTGGTGGTACTAAGCCAGCAACGGTTGAAACTGGAATCGAAATTCAAGTCCCATTGTTCATCAAGCAGGACGAAGTTGTTATGGTGGATACACGCGATGGGTCATATCAGGGTCGCGCTAGCTAGTGTCGGCTCGAAGCAAGGCGCGTAAACAAGCGCTAGATCTTTTGTACGAAAGTGATATTCGTGGGACCGACCTTTTACAGACCCTACAAGCACGAGATGTGGTTGAAGAAGGTCCGGATGCTCGTCCAATTCGTGATTACACCAAAGAATTAGTAAATGGTGTTGCCGAAAATCGTCGCAAGATCGATGAATTGATCACTACCTATGCCCAGGGCTGGGACATGGATCGATTGCCAGCGGTTGACCGAAATATTTTGCGGCTAGGTATTTTTGAAATCCTTTGGTCTTCCGAAGTTCCAATCAGCGTCGCAATAGATGAGTCACTTGCACTAGCAAAAGAGCTTTCAAGTGATGAATCATCTAAGTACATTCACGGTGTTCTAGGCCGTATCGCAAGCATCAAGGACACTATTTCAATTTAGTCAGTGCAAAGTTCTGCAAAAAAGTCCCGATTTGTTCCTCTGAATAATTAGCAAAAATCTTTAGCAACGCTATATCGGTTCCGCGCAGGGATATAACCTCGCCATTCCAATCATGGCGCATCGCGGCTATACGTTGAATAATTTTCAATGGAGCCTCTGTTGATGAATCCCGATTAAGCGTCAGTTTTCTTACATCGATTATCACGCGGCCAGAATTGATCCCCTTGTTCGGAGAAGACAAAAGTTCGACTACTGGAACCCCGTAAATCTGCGATATCTCAAAGAGTTTTTGTGTGCTCAGTGATCTGTCACCACGCTCATAAGATCCCAAAGCGATTGCCGATATCGAACCTTTGCTCTGCGCCGAAACCTGCGAAAGGGTTAGGCCCTTGGAAACTCTGACCGCCCGTAACCTTGACTGAAGTGCTATTAATTCATTGTCTATGCTCATTGGGGCAGGGTATTCACGAGCGACTCAACACATTTCCCGATATCCACAGCTACGGCAGAACGGTGCTAGTATCGCGCCTGCATCCTTTAACGACCCATCCAGAGAGGTGGGAAAGGAGATTTACATGAGCGTAGCCCTGTCCGCTGCTGACATTAAGCGTGCGTTGACTCGCATTTCACATGAGATCCTAGAAAAGAATCAAGGCGCATCGACCATCGTTCTTTTGGGAATTCCTACTCGCGGTGCCCATTTGGCACAGCGAATCGCAGCAATTATTTCTGAAATCGAAGGTACCGAGGTTCCGAATGGAACCTTAGACATAACCCTGTTTCGGGATGATCTAAGACTTCGTGCACCAAAGGCAATCATGCCAACCACCATTCCTCAATGCGGAATCGAAGGTCGGGACGTGATTCTGGTCGATGATGTTCTCTTTTCTGGACGAACTATCCGCTCCGCCTTGGATGCATTAGGTGAGATTGGGCGACCACGAACCGTCCAATTAGCAACATTGGTCGATAGAGGCCATCGCGAGTTACCTATTAAGGCAGATTTTGTAGGAAAGAACTTGCCGACTTCAAAGAATCAATCGGTTCGGGTGTTACTTGGTGAAATTGATGGCCGAGACGAAGTTAGCATCGAAGGAGCTGATCAATAATGCGGCACCTTCTTTCAATTGCCGATGTCAGTAAAACTGAAGCGATATCGATCTTAGATACTGCAAATGAGTTAGCAAGAGTGAGCGACGGAGCGGTCAAGAAATTGCCCACCTTGCGAGGTCGCACGATTGTCAATCTTTTTGCCGAAGATTCAACGCGCACACGTATCTCCTTCGAAGCTGCAGCCAAAAGATTGTCTGCTGATGTGATCAACTTTTCTGCAAAAGGCTCCAGCGTCAGTAAAGGTGAATCTTTGAAAGACACCGCAATGACTCTTCAAGCAATGGGCGCAGATGCAGTTGTGATTCGACATTCAGCATCGGGGGCGGCCCAACGTTTAGCTGACTCGCAGTGGATGTCCGGAAGTGTTATCAATGCGGGAGATGGAACGCATGAGCATCCAAGTCAGGCGTTGTTGGATGCTTTCACGATCCGTAAACATCTAAGTCTAGGTAAGAGCGATCTAGAAGGTCTTAGTGTTGCAATAGTTGGCGATGTCCTTCATTCACGCGTTGTTCGATCTAATGTTTTGCTGCTTTCAAAATTAGGAGCCAAGGTCACTTTGGTAGCCCCACCTACATTGGTACCTGTCGGAGTTGAGAGCTGGCCTTGCACTGTTTCATACGACTTCGACGCGGTCATTCCCTTTGTTGATGTAGTGATGATGTTGCGCGTACAACAGGAACGTATGACGGATTTCTATTTTCCAAATGCGCGTGAGTATTCACGCTACTTTGGACTCAATATTGATCGCATGAAGAGTATGAAGACCGATTCAATTGTTATGCACCCAGGTCCCATGAACAGAGGGCTAGAGATTTCCGCTGAAGTTGCAGATAGTGCTCGTTCAGTCATCACTGAACAAGTTACTAATGGAGTAAGCGTAAGAATGGCTATTTTGTATGTGCTTTTAACCGGCGGAGCTTTGGAAACGGGGATCAATTAAATGAGCACTATTGACCTAGTTATCAAAGGCGGGCAACTTCCTAATGGAAGAAAAGCTGACATCGCTATTGCCGGTGAACGGATTGTTGAAGTGTCTGATTCATTTACAGGACAAGCAAGCAGAAGCATTGACGCTAAGGGTTGCATTATTTTGCCTGGCTTAGTTGATCTTCATACACATTTGCGTGAACCGGGCCGCGAAGATGCCGAAACTGTCCTCAGCGGAAGTCGGGCCGGAGTTAAAGGTGGATTCACGGCGTTGTCTGCAATGGCTAATACATCTCCAGTTGCCGACACTGCAGGCGTCGTAGAACAGGTGTTTCGATTAGGACAGGAAGCAGGTTTGCTTGATGTTTTTCCCATCGGTGCGGTAACGCAGGGATTGGAAGGAAAAACGCTTTCTGAAATCGGTGCAATGGCGGATTCAGTTGCCCAGGTTAGAGTTTTTAGCGACGATGGGCATTGTGTCTCGGATCCATTAGTAATGCGTCGAGCTTTGGAGTACATAAAGAAATTTGGCGGCGTGATTGCCCAACATGCGCAAGATCCGCGCATGACCGTTGGATCCCAAATGAATGAAGGCGCAGTTTCATCTCGTCTTGGTTTGAAGGGTTGGCCAGCTGTAGCCGAGGAAGCAATAATTGCGCGTGACGTCCTGCTTGCAGACCATGTTAAATCCCGACTTCACATCTGTCATTTAACAACAGCTGGGGGAGTCGAGATCATTCGTTGGGCTAAAGCTCGCGGCATCAATGTAACGGCAGAAGTTACACCGCATCACTTATTGTTAACTGATGATCTTGCTTCATCCTATGATCCAATTTACAAAGTCAATCCGCCGCTTCGAACAGAGTCAGATGTACATGCTCTGCGTGAAGCCTTAGCTGATGGAACGATCGACATCGTTGCAACAGACCATGCTCCGCATCCGTTAGAGAATAAAGAGTGCGAATGGCAAGAAGCTGCTTTTGGAATGCTGGGATTAGAAACGGCGCTTTCGATAGTGCAGAAAACGATGGTAGACACCGGTTTGATCACGTGGGATTTGGTGGCAGAACGCATGAGTCACATGCCTGCACGTATCGGTGGCTATGTTCACCAAGGTCAGAAGATCGCCGTTGGAAGCACCGCAAACTTAACTGTGATTAATCCAACGCACAGTTGGACTGTAGATCGAGACTTAGTTCTCTCAAACTCGTCAAATACTCCCTACCATGGGCATGAATTGCCAGGCGTTGTGCTTCATACCTTCTTCAAAGGTAAGCAAACAATGAACAATGGTTCTGTCTTAGATAAGGAGGGCATGTAATGGCTAGCGCATACCTTGTCTTGGATGATGGTCGAATTTTTGAAGGTTCTTCTTGGGCTGCTACTGGAAAAAGTTTTGGTGAGGCTGTTTTTCAGACAGGTATGACGGGATATCAGGAGACATTGACTGATCCTTCGTATCACAAGCAAATTGTTGTGATGACAGCGCCACATATCGGTAATACAGGTGTCAATGATTTCGATAACGAGTCCGAAAAGATTTGGGTTGCTGGCTTCGTCGTACGTAACCCTTCATCTTTGACCTCTAACTGGCGAGCACAGAATGATCTTGAGGCTGAACTAATCAGTCAAGGAATTGTCGGAATTCAAGGTGTCGATACTCGCGCAATCACCCGACATTTACGTGATCGCGGCGCAATGCGTGTAGGAATTTTCTCAGGTTTAGAACTGTCGCGTGAAGAAATGGTTGTTGAAGTTCGAAAGGCAGATGCAATGGCTGGTGCCTTTCTTGTAAAAGATGTTTCTACCGAAAAAACCTACGTGGTTCCTGCAGTAGGGCAAAAGAAGTTCACTATTGCAGCTCTTGATCTTGGTATCAAGTCAGCTACTCCACGAGCTTTGGCGCAACGTGGAGTTGAAGTTCATGTCATGCCTTTTGATTCAACCGCGGAACAAATTCTTGCTATCAAGCCGGATGGTGTCTTTTTATCAAACGGTCCTGGTGATCCATCAACTATGACGGATGTCATTGAAGTTGTCAGAGATCTACTTCTAGCCGAAATTCCTATCTTCGGGATTTGCTTCGGTCATCAAATTCTTGGTCGAGCCCTAGGTTTTGAAACGTACAAGTTGCAGTTTGGGCATAGAGGTATCAATCAACCTGTGATGGACAAGAACACTGGCAAGGTAGAAATTACCGCGCACAATCATGGATTCGCAGTTAAGGCCCCTACAGATTCTGAATTTTCGACTGTCTATGGACGCGGGGAAGTAACACACACCTGTTTAAATGACGGCGTAGTCGAAGGTTTGGCCTTGTTAGATCGCCCTGCATTTTCGGTTCAGTATCACCCAGAAGCAGCAGCTGGACCTCATGATGCTTCCTATCTGTTTGATCGCTTCGTAGATTTGATGTCTAAAAAGGTGGTCGCATAATGCCTTTAGATACATCTATCAAGAGCGTATTGGTCATTGGAAGTGGGCCAATCGTTATTGGTCAAGCATGCGAGTTTGACTATTCTGGAACGCAAGCATGTCGAGTATTACGTGCCGAAGGAATCAGAGTGATTCTGGTGAATTCAAATCCAGCAACAATCATGACTGACCCGGAATTTGCTGATGCAACCTATGTCGAGCCAATTACGCCAGAGATAATCGAGCGAATTATCGCTCACGAGAAACCCGATGCGGTTTTGGCTACCTTGGGTGGACAAACCGCCTTGAATGCCGCGATCGGACTTTATCAACGTGGGACGTTGGCAAAGTATGGCGTTAGATTGATTGGCGCAGATGTCGATGCGATTAATCGAGGTGAAAATCGCGAATTGTTCCGGGCTATTGTTGAAAAGGTTGGCGGAGAATCGGCAAAGTCTCGCATTTGCCACACAATGGAAGAGATTCTCCTAGCTGTCGTTGAACTCAATTACCCCGTCGTAGTTCGACCATCGTTCACAATGGGTGGCTTGGGTTCGGGCATAGCTTTTGATGAAGCCGAACTACGTCAGATCGCCGGTGCTGGTCTTCGGCATAGTCCAACATCAGAAGTGCTCCTTGAAGAATCAATTATTGGTTGGAAAGAGTACGAGTTAGAAGTAATGCGTGATAACAAAGACAATGTTGTCATTGTGTGTTCAATCGAGAACTTAGATCCAATGGGTGTTCACACCGGAGACTCAATCACAGTTGCTCCGGCAATGACCCTAACTGACGTTGAATATCAGAAACTTCGCGACCTATCTATGGACATCATTCGTGAAGTAGGAGTGGACACCGGTGGTTGCAATATTCAATTTGCGGTCAACCCAGCAAATGGTCGAGTTATTGTGATTGAAATGAATCCACGTGTGTCTAGATCAAGTGCGTTGGCATCTAAAGCAACAGGTTTTCCTATTGCAAAGATCGCAACAAAGTTAGCTATTGGCTACACATTGGATGAGATAACAAATGACATTACCAAAGTAACGCCAGCATCCTTCGAGCCGACTTTGGACTATGTTGTTGTTAAGTTGCCTCGTTTTGCTTTTGAAAAGTTTGCAGATGCTGATCCTCGTTTAACGACAACGATGAAAAGCGTCGGCGAAGCCATGGCCATTGGGCGCTCTTTTTCTGAAGCGTTAATGAAAGCTCTGCGATCCTTAGAACGAAAGGAAGCAATCTTCTCTTGGCCAGCTGTAACAGCTGTTGAACTTGAACAGTTAATGCAGGCGATGAGAATCCCTACAGAATATCGATTACAGCAAGTTCAAAAGGCCTTGTGGGCTGGGGCTTCGATTGACCAGGTGTTTGCTGCAACCAAGATTGATCCTTGGTATTTGCGCCAAATAGAACTTATCAATGCGCAAGCTGCAGTAATTGCTCAACCAGGTGAACTAAGTTCAGATGTACTTCGCACTGCAAAGAGCCAAGGGTTTTCGGATTCTCAGATAGCTCTATTGCGTGGGGTAAACGAGGATGAAGTTCGCAAAGCTCGTCACCATCTAGGAATTCGCCCGGTGTATAAAACTGTAGATACCTGCGCTGCCGAATTTGAAGCGTTCACGCCGTATTACTATTCAAGTTACGAAGAAGAAACAGAGGTTCGTCCACGAACAACTCCGGCGGTAATCATCCTTGGAAGCGGACCCAACCGTATCGGTCAAGGTATTGAGTTTGATTACTCGTGCGTCCATGCCTCCTTCACTTTGCGTGAAGCCGGGTATGAAACGATCATGATTAACTGCAATCCTGAAACGGTTTCGACCGACTACGACACAAGTAATCGCTTGTATTTTGAACCGTTGACTCTGGAAGATGTTCTAGAAGTTGTGCATGCCGAAACTTCTGCAGGCCCAGTCTTGGGAGTAATTACTCAATTAGGTGGTCAAACACCTTTGGGATTAGCTGCAGGACTTAAGGCTAATGGGGTAACGATTCTGGGAACTTCACCGGATGCGATAAATCTTGCTGAAGAACGTGGAGCTTTCGGAAACATTCTTGCTCAGCAGAATTTAAGAGCGCCAGAATTTGGAATGGCATCTTCGCAGTTAGAAGCGACAAATATTGCTCAGTCGATTGGATATCCAGTCTTGGTTCGCCCTTCATTTGTTTTGGGTGGTCGGGGAATGGAGATCGTTTATGACGATGCAGCGCTCGGTGGCTTTATAACTCGTGCTACTGACATCACGCCAGATCATCCTGTTCTTGTTGATCGTTTTCTTGATAATGCAATTGAGATCGATGTTGATGCATTGTTTGATGGCAAAGAGCTCTTCTTAGGTGGCGTAATGGAACACATTGAAGAGGCGGGAATCCATAGCGGAGATAGCGCATGTGTGTTGCCTTCAATGACGGTCACAGAGGAGCAAAGAGCTGAAATTCGCATTGCAACTGAAAAAATTGCGCGCGGTGTAGATGTTCGCGGTTTGATCAACATTCAATTCGCGATTGCTGAGAATACTTTGTATGTACTTGAAGCCAATCCACGAGCATCACGCACAGTTCCATTTGTGAGCAAAGCAACTGGTGTGCCGCTTGCAAAAGCTGCGGCACGAATTTCTGTTGGCCACACGATTGAACAACTAAGAGCCGGTGGAATCCTTCCTTCGCAAGGTGACGGAGTTGCTCGTGGTATTTCTGTTAAAGAAGCGGTCCTTCCTTGGAACCGCTTCCGCAGAACAGATGGTCGGGGAGTAGATGCAGTTCTTGGACCTGAGATGCGTTCGACCGGTGAGGTCATGGGAATTTCCCCAACCTTCGGAGAAAGTTATGCAAAGAGTCAGATTGCAGCTTTTGGACCGCTGCCAAAGTCTGGAACAGTTTTCATTTCGCTAGCCGATAAAGATAAGGCAACAGGTGTCGAACCAGCGTTGGGCTTCTCGGAACTCGGTTTTCACATACTTGCAACCGATGGAACTGCGGACTTTTTGCGCACTAAGGGCATAGAGTGCACAACGGTAAGAAAGCATTCTGACGGAACAGGCACACTAGGTGAAAAGACAATTGTTGACATTATTAATGCTGGTGAAATTGACCTCGTGATTAATACTCCTGTTGGTCGAGGTACTCGGGCAGATGGCTGGGCTATTCGTACCGCCGCAGTTCAGCGGTCAATCCCGTGCATCACAACTACTGCGGGTTTTAGCGCTGCAGTTGATGCTATCACCTTCTTACAATCCAGTCCCTTAAGTATCAAATCTCTTCAGGAATGGCTTTCCTAAATGTCGCAGATAAACAAGAACGCCCGACAAATCCTTGCGCCAATCCTTAGCAATAAGCGCGTTGGTCAGTATCACCAAATAATTGTAAGTGTCGGTGACCTAGCTGCTCAATGCAAGCCAGGAAACTTTGTCGCAATCAGCGTTGGGGGCGATTCATCACGAATGATCTTGCGCCGAGCCTTTGCGATTTCTCGAGTTTCAACAAGTTCAACGGTGGGCGGAACGATGGAGTTAATCGTTGCACCACATGGACAAGGTAGTAAGTGGCTGTGTGCCCAAGGTGAAGGTGTAACTTTAGATTTGGTGGCACCGCTCGGAACGGCATTTGGCATTCCGACCGAACCTGTACCGGTGTTGTTAGTTGGCGGAGGCTACGGGTCTGCGCCTTTGTTTGGTTTGGCAGAAATATTGAATGCTCGCGGCTGCAGAGTAGACATGATCCTTGGAGCAAGTACTGGATCTAAAATTTATGCACCGATGGAAGGAAAACGATCCGTTAATTCGATGCGGATTTATACCGAAGACGGATCTATGGGAACTGCTGGCCGAGTCACCGATCCGATTGCAGAGATCATCAAGGATCTCAATGTTGCGGTTATCTACTCGTGTGGACCAATGCCGATGCTCGCAGCGATTACCAAGATTACAGATCAGTATGAAGTTGTTCATCAATGTGCGGTGGAAGAATCCATGGCTTGTGGTATCGGTATTTGCATGACCTGCGTCTTGCCGGTTTCAAATGAGGATGGAACAGTGTCAATGCTACGTTCTTGCATCGACGGACCCGTCATGGATGGTTCGAAGGTCCAATGGCAGCAGGTAGGTACACAGTTATGAGTACCTTAGATTTCTCGACAACTATAGGAAACGCTTGGTTTCCAGCACCAACTTTTACAGCTAGTGGTTGTGCAAGTTCGGGTCGCGAATTAGCACAGTTCTTTCCTCTTAAAGATATGGGGGGAGTCGTTACTAAATCTGTGATGTCTAAACCTCGAGCAGGTCGCCCAACGCCACGTATGGCTGAAACTCCTAGCGGAATGCTCAATTCAATTGGTTTGCAAGGCCCTGGTATCGATGCCTTCCTTGCTAAAGATGTGCCTTATTTAGTGGAACAAAAAGCGCGCATTATCGTCTCCATTGCAGGTGAAACTGTAGAAGAGTATTCAACACTAGCGCGAAAGCTGCGTTCAGTGTCAGGAATCAGTGCGATTGAAGTAAACATTTCTTGTCCTAATGTTGAGAATCGCGGCCTTGTTTTCGCGTGCGATCCAGAGGCATCAAGACGTGTAATTGACGGGGTCCGTAGAACAATTGGTGGAGAACTGCCCATCATTGCAAAATTATCTCCGGATGTAACTGATCTAGTATCTATTGCAAAAGGTGTAGTTGATGCAGGAGCAGATGGTTTAGCTCTGATCAACACTGTTCTTGGAATGGTTATTAACGTAGACACTATGCGACCACATTTGGGTGGAAAAACCGGAGGACTATCTGGTCCTGCGATTCGCCCCATCGCAGTGCGGGCGGTTTACCAAGTACATGCAGCATTGCCGCAGACGCCAATTCTAGGAATGGGTGGAATAGCATCTGGGAAAGATGCACTCGAAATGATTCTGGCAGGAGCAAGTGGTGTTTCTATCGGAACTGCAAGTTTTGGTAATCCAACCGCAATCATGTCGATCCAAGCAGAGTTAAAACAACTTTTGCTGGACCGAGGATTCACATCATTAAAGCAAGCCGTTGGTTATGCCCATCGCGTGGTTGAGGGTGAATAAATGAGTAAAGCTCCTATTGTTCTGGCGGTCGATACACCGAAACTAGAAACTGCGATTGCTTGGGTTAAGGCAACCCAGGATCATATTTCCGTCTACAAATTAGGTCTTGAATTTTTCCTTACCTTTGGCTCAGAAGGCGTAAAAGCGATTCAAGGCGAAACGGACTCGGACATATTCCTTGATCTAAAACTCCACGATATTCCACATACAGTAAGCGGAGCCGCACAAGCGGTGGCACACCTCGCTCCTAGATTTCTAACCGTGCATGCATCCGGTGGTCGCGCCATGGTTAAGGCAGCAGTTGATGTTTTGCCCAACACGAAAGTTACTGGAGTAACAATCCTTACCTCATTGTCAGATGCTGATGTTGCTGAAATTGGCTTTAGATCTGCAGCTCTTGAATCAGCCGTCGATCTCGCCAAGGTCGCAGTAGCTGCTGGCGCAGCAGCCATCGTTTGTTCACCGCTTGAAATTACAGCTGTGCGTCAACAAATTGGAACGGCTCCCATCATCATCACGCCTGGCGTGCGTCCGTTAGACATGGTTGGCACAGATGATCAGCAACGAACCATGACACCTAAGGATGCGATCACTGCGGGTGCGAACTTGGTTGTCATAGGCCGACCAATTACACAGAGTTGGACACAAGGTGCGCACGCTATGAAGGAGCGCGCCCAAGAAATTGGCGCTGACTTAATTTAATCTCCACTAGATTTATCCCATGGGAACGCCTCCGCAAATAACGCCAGAGCAACGTGTTGCTGCATTGGCCAAGGCGGCAGCATCTAGAAAAAGGCGTGCAGACATCAAAAGCCAAATCAAGAATGGTCAGATAGGTATTGATGATGTTCTGTCCTTGGCCACAACGGATGAAGCTGTAGGCAAGATGCGCGTTAAAGAGTTGCTGGAATCTTTATCTGGCGTTGGAAAAGTGCGTGTAGTTTCTCTAATGGAACGGCTGAATATTTCACCGACTCGCAGGATTCAAGGCCTCGGAAGACATCAGTTGAAGGAACTACGTAACGAGTTCGTGAAAACGGATTCAGCTGTCAAGCCTGGCAGATTATTGGTTTTATCTGGACCGGGTGGAGTGGGAAAGAGCACCGTAGCGAAGAAACTTCGAGAAGAAGGAGATTTCTGGGTCAGTGTTAGTTTTACAACTCGTGCACCGCGTATCAATGAAATTGAGGGTCGAGACTACTTTTTTGTAAGTGATGAAGTTTTCTCGCAGATGATTTCGGATGATCAATTTTTGGAATGGGCCGAGTTTGCTGGAAATCGATACGGAACTCCGCAGCGCCAGGTTGAAGATGCGTTGCGTTTGGGTAAAAACGTTCTGCTGGAAATCGAAATCGCTGGAGCAAAACAAGTCAAAGCCCACTTGCCACAATCGGTCCTAGTGTTTCTCGAACCGCCCACGTGGGAGGAACTCG
>Ga0082207_1000722_pt1 | contig 17891 bp, 15 predicted proteins | sample LakMenEpi10Aug09_FD_71540 | JGI IMG/M metagenome (GOLD analysis project Ga0082207, IMG submission 71540)
GATAGCAAGTGATATTCTAGTAGGTTCGGTTCAGACATAATCGTGTAAGACCTAAGTAAGGGAAACCAGAAAGGGCTGTGATTAGCTCAAGAATCCTCACGCCTTTAAGCCCAGGAGTGTCAACAACACTTATAGGGTTTTGGGAGAGAAAGGTGTATCTTAATATTACAGAGGATTTTAAAAAAAGATTAAAAGTCTTCGAGAATACCCTAAACTTAAATCTTATCGTTTCCCCGAAGCTATTAACGGAAAGGAGTATCAGGTTATGACGGTGGAAAATCTAGAAACAAATGGGACTCAAACCCCAGCAACCACAGAAGAAAAAACCAGCACTGTGCGCGGTAAGGCTAGTACGGCTAAAACCGCCAAAGATAAAGAAGTGGTCGCCCTTTCGGTGAAAAACAGTCCCGAATCAGCTTCCAAAGCCTTAAAATTCTATCAACCTGAACATCGCTTGCCCGAAAATCGCCCTGTTGGTAGTAGCCATCTTCACTTCACGGAAGATGAAATGTTACCCGGTGGTCGTCCCGTGGAAGTTAGCCATCTGAAAGTTGTGAGTACCTATTCTTCCGTCGGTGGATTGCGTCCTGTCGGCTCTAGTGGTATGGAAATCAGTAGCACTCTAGCGATCTCTGGCAATCGTCCGATCGCTCTGAGTCATCTGCACATTAGCGAAACTTATACAGTCATGGGTAATCGTCCCGTTGCTTCCAATGAAATCGATGATCCCGAAACTTTAATGGGATTTTTGGATTAATTGTTTTGTTGATCAAGACGGATTTTTTCCCTGTCCTGGACGGGGAATTTATTTTTTTCCCTTTAGTTAAGCACGATATTGAGCAATTAGTTGGTATTTTCCCGGTTTTAATTGCAGAGTAAATAAGCCATCCTGAGAGATTCCCTGACTGCTAATCATTCCCTTGGGATTAGTTTCAAAGTGCCAGCGACCAAAATAAGTAATTCCCAGATCAACCTGAGTATCTGAGACGATTTGGCAATCCCAAATACGATTATATGAAGAAGCTTTGACCATAGCCAATTGACCGTCACCATTGCGAACATAATGGTCTTGATAACCTTGAGCAGGAGAAACGGTATTACCTTGAAATTTCCAGAAAGGCGTTTTCTCACTCAGGGCAGCCGGAAGATAATCTACTACATCTGGAACAATTAAGAGACCAGCCGCTAGATTAAATCCTTTACCGCCGACTTTAATTGGTTCTACTGGTAAAAAATTAGCCGTTGCTGTTCTTTGGGATTGATAAGATGGCTGTTTAATCCTGGCGGTAATCAAGTTGTTGAGTTGTTCTTTGGCCAGGGAATCTTGGTAAAGAGGAGTTAGGACACTTGATAATAAAAGGTAATTGGGAATAGACAAACCAGCAATGACTAACAAGCTGACTAAAAGCCGTTTTTTGAACTGGTCAAAATTCACAGAAATAGAGAGAATTGCCAAAGTAGAAACTAGACCCGATGCCACGGCAAGGAACCGAAAGGGAAACTGGATTTTTTGCAGGGGAAAAATGATTTTGTAGAGTGGTAAAGAAAGAGGTGAAATCATCAATAAACTCAGTCCCGATAAAACTATTAAAGCAACCGGATCAAAATCAAATTTTTCTAATTTATTTCTTCTCCGCCAAACTGGTCGAATACTTAAGAGATAGATAATTAGATAGATGCTGAAAATGAGACTAATTATAAAAGTATGTCGATTTTGATAAAAGTTATTACCAAAAGCAACCCAATCACCCAGAGAAGTTCCTATCGGTTGACGAATTTCTTTTAAATTAAAAACCGCAGGAACTAAGTAAGGAAAAGAAAAAATTATGCCGATGATCAAGAAGAGAATCCGCCAGCAAAAATCCCGAAAATTTCTATTTTTTAACAGGATAATTACCGAATAAATACCAAACAGAAAAAATATAATAATCAGACTAGGTAGATGAGCTAATGCTATCAAAGGAGTTGTAATTGTTAATGCTAAACCATTACCAAAAGTAATCCTGGTAGAAACTTTTAGAAGCGCGGTCACAAAAAAAGGCATTAAAGCAATAGCCAAGCACTCTGCTAAGGCACCACGCCAAAATAAACAGTAAAATAGGTAAGGATTAATTGCTAAAATAATAATTAGTTGATAGTAAAGTATGCCCCTTCTTTTGAATAAATATGCTGCTAAAGTTGAGGCACTAATTATATTGATGAGCAAAATAGTTAGCACCGTAAATCTTAGAGCAACAACTGGAGAAAATCCGAGCAGATGATAGGGAAAAGCTACATATCTTAAAAGAGGAGGATAGAATAAAAATGCAGCATTTCCGTATCCTCCATAGCCTTGAGAATACCATTTTGGGAATAAATCTCCAGACTTAACTTGCTCTGCCCAAAAACTATTCCAAAATAAATGAACAAGACCATCATTTGTTCTTTCTGGAGCGAATAAGAAAGCTAACCAAGTGCTACCTATAATCAAAAATACCAGAAGAGCGAAACTAAGTTGTTTTCTCTGTAATTGAGCAAGACTAACAAGTATATTCATGATCAGGCAAGCAGAAGATTTTAATTTTTTTCCTCATTATCTAATCCTGGATTTTAGCAATCTCAAGCTAGAGAATTAAATAATTATTATCTATTAAATAGATTTTTTACTTATTTATTTCGGGAGAGTTCTTAGGATAAATTTTAGCATAAACTAGACTAGCTTTTTCAGATAATACTTGAATTTCATAGTCGGAAGATAAATTATCAAAATCTTCTTTACTCATAATAATTTCATGATTTTTATCGCTATTGACGGCAGTTTTAAGTTCTTCGGCACTCCTCAGCCACCAAATCGGTCTATTACTATAAAATAAGGCACTGGGATGATTAAGATCAGCAGATAACTTAGCAATTATTAAGGGATTTTTCTTATTAAAATCCTCTTGCCCTGCCACTTGTGCTAAGGCAGATAGGGGGGTTACTCTTGCAGTATAAAGTCCTCTAACTTCTCTGATTCCAGAAAAGACAAAAACTGCAAATAGTAAAATAGTCGCCGATTTAGGAGTAAGCCTTTTCAGTAAAATGAGAACAAGTAGAGTTGCTGCAATCGCAAAACAGAAAACTGCTAATATCTGTTTAACTGAAGGACTGATAATACCAACAATTTTGAGAGGCGTTAAAGGGAAAATAACTAAAGCTACAGTTGCGATACTAATCAATATCCACGAACGAGCAGTAGAAGAAGCTTGTGCCTTTTGAAATAGATAACCGATAAAAATTGCAAAAATCGGATAAAGGGGAAGAATATACCAGCTTAATTTGGTTGATACCAAACTATATAGACCAAAAACCACCAGAAAGAAAACCATTATAATTCTCGACGAGCTATGGGGCTTTAAAGTATCTTTAACACTGACGATAAATGCAAAAGGAATTAGATAAACCCAAGGAAAAAAGAATTTAATAACTGTTCGGAAGTATGAGAGAAAGTCTCCACTGTTTCCCTCGAGGGGGCGGGTTGCCCGTTCAATCACATGATAACCTAAGTATTTCTGCAAAAAAGCCTGTCCATGCTGTAGTAGCACTGTTAAATGCCAGGGAATAATTATCAAGGTAGCCAAGACAATACTTAGCCAAAAATGTTTCGATTTAAAAGTAGTTAATAACTGCCTTTCAATTAATAGCGTTATTATAATGGCAGCCGGTGCAACAATGGCAGCAAAACCTTTAACCATAAAAGCCAAGGCACAAGCAGTACCAATAAAATACCACCATTTTTGATTGCCTTGGCGAAGATGAAGATAACCGTAAAGTGATAGAAATAGAAAGAATGTCAGCATCATATCGGTGGTACCAAACCGAGCAGAATTGACAAATTGATAACTTGCCAACAAAATCAACGAGGCAAAAACTCCTGCCCAATATCCATAAACTTTTTTACCAATCAAATAGATAATAGCAATTAAGGCGACTCCTGATAAAGCCGAAGCCGCTCTTGCCCAAAATTCGTCAACCCCAAATAATTGAAAAAAAGCAGCGGTTGACCATATAAATAGGGGGGGTTTATGAAACCAAGGCACATATCCGTAATGTAGAGTTATCCAGTCACCATTTTGTACAATCTCTTTAGAAATTTGTGCATATATAGCTTCATCCCAATCTTCTAAACTCCTCTGTCCTAATTTCCAGAGCAAGATGATTGCCGATAGGGAAAATAGTAACCAGAGAGTGGGGTCTTTAAATTTCGATATAATGACTTGGATTTGCTCAGTTTTTAGCATGGAATTAAACAGACTAAATAGAAGATAGATTTTGCCTTCGATCCCCCCTTAATCCCCCCTTAATAAGGGGGGTATCTGACAATTTTTAACACCTACCTACTTAGTGGTTATTTATTTGATGACTTTCTTTCTGGTTTTAGGATAGACAAAAAAATTTTGGTGAGGACAATAAAATCAAAAGGTTAAAATGTCAAAAAAATACAAAATCACTTCCCATCAAGATTGATCATCTAAGATGCCCATAAATTTCAGGTTAATCGGCCATGTTTTCCGGAAAGCCGAGAAGATTGCTTACATTAGGATAATCCTCGATATAAACCGTCCCCTAGCTGGGAGAAAACCACAGACATTTTAGCAAGATCTTATCAAAAACTACCAGAATTGTCAAGTAAATTGACGAGCAGTGGCTACAACAAGCAAAAACCCTCGCCCTGATTACAGCGTTTCTGATCAAGATGAAGTATAACCTGATAGGGCATCGTCTCCTGGCGACCGTCTCCCCAAAACGAAAACCTCATACCTCACCATTAAGATAACTGCTATAATCATCATCTCTTGCTGAATCGGGTGACGAAGACCTTTAATCGATAAGCTGTTGACTATCTAAATTACTCGTTAAGATTGCAGGAGAGAAGGGAGCAGCGAGAGAGAGTTTGATCATTTGTACTAAAATATCCAATACGCAGTTTAAATACAATAAAGCTTATGCGTATCCGATGTATTATAGATTGATTAGGTGTTTCTGTTAAGATGTTTTTGTCCAATGATCTGCACCTAATTTCAATGATACCCCACTGGGTTTCTCATGATGATCAAACGAACTCTTATTATCGTCACCTGCCTAATGCTGCTTGGCTGTACTTTAGGATTATTAAATTTTACCTACGATGCTTCAGTTTTAGCGGCAGAGGAATATTATCAGATTCGATCGCTTCATAGTCGCGATGGTATCGGTAAATTTTATCTAGGACGGGAAATCGCTAAAGTCATGGGACACCAAGAAATGTTATGGTTAGAACGTCCTAGTCGCCGTTTCACGGAAAAACCCGATGATCTGATCACCGCACTACATTTAAAACCCACAGACCTAGTGGCAGATATCGGCGCGGGGACAGGTTATTTGAGTTTTCCTATGGCGAATTTAGTAGAACAAGTTTTCGCCGTCGATGTGCAACCGGAAATGTTAGGGGCAATTGATTTTTTGGCCGAGGAAAATCAAGTGAAGAATGTCACCACAATTCTCGCTACAGAAACCGATCCCAAATTGCCTATAAATGCGATCGATTTAGCTTTAATGGTCGATGCTTATCACGAGTTTTCCTGTCCCCGCGAGATGATGGAGAATCTGGTCAAATCCTTAAAACCCGATGGTAGGGTGGTATTAGTAGAATACCGTCGTGAAAATCCCCTGATTCCCATCAAGGCCCTTCATAAAATGACCCGCAGACAGGTAGAAAAAGAAATGTCCGCTCTCGGTTTAGTGCCAGAAGAAATCATCGAGACTTTGCCCCAACAACATTTAATGATTTTCCAAAAGGCTGGTTCTTCGGGTTAATTTTATCGGTAAGCTTGGGTATCATAAGATTATCTAGGCAAAGAGGTAGATAAAAATGGATATCGACGATCGAGTAGATTCTCTCTATAAACTAGCCAGAAATTATCCAGATAATCGGGAGTTACAAGAAGCTGTTGCTGTAATTAAGTCCCTGCGAAGCTCTCAAGGACAATATAAACGATGGAATCAGCAATATCGAGATGATAACAGTCATTTAAAAGACCAAATTGTTGAAATATCTGCCACTAATGTTGACCTGCAAAAAGAATTAGATTCTTTAACTTCAGAAATGCGGAATTTAACTGAAGAAAAAGCCAAAATTACGGCGGAGAGAGAGAAAGTTATTGCTGAATTAAAGCAGATCGAAATGGAAGTAAAAGTGGCGGCCCATAATGTCCGTAGTACCAAGTCTGTATATGGAAAGCTAACTATTTTATGGACTTTAGTGAAATCTCTATTTCTCGATGATAACTGGGAAGATTTTGGTTCGATCGATAATAACTTGCCCTCCGATCCTGACCGGCCACAAATGGGGAGTGGTCGGTCAAATATCAACAAATCTTTGCTAGATAAATAAATCAGTTAAGGAGTAAAATCAATCATGTCTAGAATCAGTAAATTAATTGCTAACCTAGAAGATTTGCACCAGCAGGATCTAAAAAATGCCGCCCAAGTTTACGGAATTACGGCCACTTTGACTGTCCGCTTGCAAGAAGTTTTAAATAGTTTAAGCGATCATAATTTGAATATTGCCCATAAGTCTTTGCCTGAAGGAAATTTAACTAAAGATGATATTATCTCCCTTTACGGTAACTATAATAATGCCTATAAAGCCTATAAAGAAGCCTACAATATTAAATGCTCAAAGGGATGGGAGGCATTTTTGCAAGCGATTCATGGTTTAAAACCTCCCGGTCTTTCTCTTAGTTTAGAGCAGCGCGTCGAACAGTTAGAGAAAACGGTAAAAACCTTAGTGGAAATTCTCCTCGATAAAACTTAACTCCAACTGAACTTAATCCGCGGGACTGTCTTTTTGGATTAACACCTCACCAGCGATTAAACGTTGGGCTGCCGACAGTAAAACATCCTCAATATAGGGCTTGACAAAATAACCTTTTGCCCCTTTAGCAGCGGCGAGATGCTGCATTTTTTGCGACCCTCGCGAGGTAATCATCGCTACTGGTATCCCCTGAAGTTGTTCATCCTCTTGCAGACGAGAGAGCAATTCTAACCCATTCAGGCGAGGCATTTCGAGATCGCAGAGAATCAGATCACAAGCTAATCCAGCCCGTAATTTTTCCCATGCTTCTAAACCGTCTCGGGCCTTTTCAATGCGATAACCAGCTTTAACCAAAGAAATCGCTAACATTTCCCGCGCCGTTACCGAATCATCGACAATCAAGACCCGAGGAGTCGATTGTGCAAAGAAATTAGCGGGATTACTGTCAATAATCGTTGCATCGGGGGATAAAGGCTGATTACGAGTCGCTTTAATACTATTAGCTAGTAACACTTCCCCCGCAATCATTCTTTCAGCCGCCGAGAGTAAATCTCTTTCCGTGTAGGGCTTGGTAAAATAACCACTAGCTCCTAATGTCGCCGCCACCTGACGATGACGTTTCCCTCCTTGGGAAGTCAATAAAGCCACGGGAATGGACGCTAATCGGGGGTCTTTTTGCAAATTATACAGTAATTCTAGGCCATTCATGCGGGGCATCTCGATATCGCAGAAAACGATATCACAGGGCAAACCGCCGCGTAATTTTTCCCAAGCTTCTTGACCATCCCGGGCCTGTTCCACACGATAACCGGCTTTACTAAAGCTTAAAGAGAGCAATCCCCGGACAGTAATCGAATCATCGACAATCAGAACCATAGCCCCCGATTTTTGGCTAGTTTCCACCGCTACGGGGGGGGCAGGTTGGCGCCAAAGACCACCGTTATCGGTACGCAGACGACCCCTGGCGATGTCGATTAACTCTAACACATCGCCGATCGGCATCACCGTACCATCGCCCAAAACCGTCGCCCCAGCAATCCCAGCCGTTTTCGGAATCGGTCCTTCGATCTGTTTGATGACGATTTCCAGTTCACCGATCACTTGATCCACCTGTACTGCGAGGAGATTATTACCACCGCGCAGGATCACGATCGAAAAAGAGTCTTCCTCCTGTTTGCCAGTATAAAAACTACCGCGACTTAGTTGCCGATTGTAGGAAAGCAATTCGCTCAAGGGTTGGAAGGGTAGTAAAGTATTTTGCCAGAAAACGCAGCGCCGTCCCTCCCGATCGATTTGGATATCGCTGGACCGGAAATCCTTCATATCTTCCACTCCGTCCATGGAGAACCCGATGCGCGCATGATTACTCACACAACACAGGGCCTTACAGATACTCAGGGTTAGGGGTAAACGGATGGTAAAAGTGCTTCCTTTGCCCAGTACCGAGTCAATAGTAACGGTCCCGCGCACATCGATTAAACTGGTCTGCACCACATCTAAACCCACCCCACGACCGGCAAAATCATCGGCCTGATCTTTGGTACTAAAACCGGGGTGAAAGAGGAGTTCATAGACTTCTTGGGGACTGAGGTGTTCAGCTTCCCGATCGCCGATCAGGCCTTTTTCGATCGCCTTGCGTTTCACCTGATCAGCATCAATACCGGCCCCATCATCACCAACGGTGATCACGGTTTGATTCCCCTGTAGGAATGCCCGGACAGAGATGGTCCCGAGGGCAGGTTTCCCTTTGTCCATGCGTTCTTGGGGTGATTCAATGCCGTGGGTGATCGCATTGTTGACCAGATGGGTCATGGGACTATTGAGATGTTCGAGGATCATCTTATCGATGAGAACATCACCCCCTTCCACTTTTAATTCGGCTTGTTTATCAAGTTTCAGGGAAATATCGCGAATTGCCCGGGGTAGGCGATCGGCGGCTTGACTAAAGGGAACCATGCGCGATTTGGTCATCCCTTCCTGTAGTTGGGTGGTGGCCTGTCGCAGACTGCGCGTCACCTGATCGGTTTCATCGACGACAAATTGAAGATCAGAGCCCGATTCTCGCACTCGTACGATCAATTCGATCATCTCTTGGGATAATAAATGGAAATCGGTAAAACGGTCGATCTCTAGGGCATCTAGTTCGCCAGCCATGGCCGAATCCCCCTGATTTTCTCCCTGAACTCTACCGTAACCGATGGCACCACCGGAATTGCGACTAGCCAGTAAAGCCCCTTCTAGGAGGCTTCTTTCATAGAGATCCTGCATCCGACTGCCCACATCACCCAGATGTTGGACGCAGGTTAGCAAATTATCTAAAAAGAGACGCAGGCGATCCTGTTCATCTTCAAGGCGATTGCGTTTAACCACCAGTTCCCCGATCAGATTGCTGAGGTTATCCAATTGTTTGATCGGCACCCGCATCGTCTGTTCAAAAGCTTTACTGACAAGGGGACGCAGGTTTTTTGACCGGACTGGTGGACTGACGCTGACCGCCGGATTTGCTGCCATCACCTGATTGGTTTCTTCGAGGAGTTTTTCTAAATCCTTGAATTCATCCTCTAGGAGGCTTTCTGGGGCAATTTCCCGTGATTCTAACCCTTGCAGAGGTTCCACCGCAGCCACCAGGTCCACTGCTGGGGATTCCCAGAGGAAGGCCTCTAGGGATTCAAAGATGTCTGGTAGTGGCGGTTGCGCCGGTGGCGTGGGTTTTTTCAGAAAAGCTTCTAAGTCTTCGAGGCTGTCGTAAAAATTGGGGTTGCCGATGGCTATAATTGCTTCTGAGTCCAAGACCACCGCATTTTCTAGCAGCAGAGATTCGAGATCATCCCCATCTTCCAGTTCTAACTTGGGAGCCGGTCCGGGGGTATAATAAAGATCATTAGTGGCGGATTCTTCCCAATTGATACTATCGCCAAAAAGTTCCTCTAATTCTCTTTCCGAGGTCAAGGAAGACGGGGTTTGCCCAAGATAGGCCCCGGCTCTGGCCACCAGAGAAGAACTCTGCTCGAATAAAAAGCCGAGTTCATCTAGAGCCTCGTCACCGTCGGTGTCTTTGTCTTCTAAACTCTCTAACAACTGTTCGAGATCCTCGTTAAAGAGATGATCCGAGTCGGGTTTCATCATGATTTGCTTCCTGCCAAGTCTTCCTTTTTGGTCAACCAATACGCTCTCTTTAGCTTCAGATTACCTAGAATCTTACTCGATAACTCTATCCACTAGCAATTTTTTTATGACTAATCAAACTCTTGGACTCGATCGACAATTTTATTCCTATTATCAATCTATCTGTCTGCGAGAACCTCCTATTTTAGCTCAATTACGTCAAGAAACTGCCTCTCAACCCCTGGCAGTCATGCAGATTGCCCCCGAACAAGGTCAGTTTATGGCTTTTTTGGTACAGGCGATCGGGGCGAAAAAAACCCTAGAAATAGGGGTTTTTACCGGTTATAGTTCTCTAGTGGTGGCCTTAGCTTTACCCCCAGAAGGCAAGCTGATCGCCTGTGACCTAAGGGAAGAATATACCAGTATAGCCCGCCGTTATTGGCAGCAGGCCGGTGTCGCCGATAAAATCGATTTAAGAATTGCCCCGGCCCTGGAGACTTTAGATCAATTAATCGCCGGGGGAGAAAGTAATAGTTTTGATTTTGTCTTTATCGATGCCGATAAAAGTAATTATGATGCCTACTACGAACGGGCGTTACAATTGGTCAGAAATGGCGGAATTATCGCTATCGATAATGTTTTTTGGTCGGGACGGGTAGCGACGGCCGATAGCACTGATAATCGCACCAACATTATCCGTTCCCTTAATGCCAAAATTCAGCAGGATGAACGGGTAAATATCAGTATTATTCCTATTGGTGATGGTTTGACCCTGGCCATGAAACGGTGAAGAAGTTGGGGAGAGTAGAAAAGCTTTTGCTCTTGCGGAAACCACCCAGGACAACGCTACATCCCTTAAGCTCCTTAACGACAGCACTAAGTTATAAGTTATCAGTTCAACGGAGAGGGTGGGATTTGAACCCACGTTAGGTGTGACCCTAAAGCAGATTTCGAGTCTGCCGCATTCAACCACTCTGCCACCTCTCCACAGGGTTTGAGTCCGGATTATCATTTTAACAGATTACTTGTCCTCGGATTGATTTTTTTTGATAAACCTCTTGCATAATTGATTTTTGAGGGTTTAAAAACGTCAAAAATAAGGATTAAGTGGCATAAAATATCCAAATAAACCATTTAATTGATTATTATTCATTCTTAATTCTCCTGACGACCGACTACTGACTCCTCACCAACCACGACAATTTTTGATTTTTACAAGAGGTCTGATGAATCAAGCTCCTTTTCTTCCAGTTAACCATCCCCAGCCTAACTTTCTCCACCGGTTAGGGAGTCTCTGGAAATTTTCCCGTCCCCATACGATTATCGGCACTTCTTTCAGTGTTTTAAGTCTGTATTTAATTGCTTTGGGCAATATTAGCGATTTTTTTAGCCATTGGTCGGTTTTATTGCTCACTTGGGTCGCTTGTCTTGCGGGTAATGTCTATATCGTCGGTTTAAATCAGTTGGAAGACATCGACATCGATAAAATCAATAAACCTCATCTTCCCCTAGCAAAGGGCGAATTTTCTCGGTTAACAGGAGGGTTGATCGTGGGTTTTACTGCTATTTTAGCAATTATACTGGCTTTTATCGGTGGTTTTTGGCTATTAATCACCGTGGGGATTAGTTTACTCATCGGTACTGCCTATTCCTTGCCACCAGTGCGGTTAAAACGCTTTCCTCTCTGGGCAGCCTTCTGTATTTTTACCGTCCGGGGTGTTATCGTCAATTTAGGTCTTTTTCGCCACTACAACACAGTTATTAATCAAAATCAGTCTATCTATCCCTCAGTCTGGGTTTTAACAGCTTTTGTTCTTGTTTTCACCGTTGCGATCGCTATTTTCAAGGATGTTCCTGACCTAGAAGGCGATCGCATTTACCAGATTACCACTTTTACCCTGCTGCTCGGCCCTGAAAAAATCTTAACAATTTCTCTATTGACAATTTCTTTATGTTATGCAGGGATGATTGCCGTCGGTCTCTTGGGGATAACGGGAATTAATTCTCCTCTGGCCATTGTCGCCCATCTGCTCCTACTTCTTCTTCTTTGGTGGCGTAGTCGCAGGGTAAATTTAGAAGATAAAAGCGAAATCAGCCTATTTTACCAATTTATTTGGAAATTATTCTTTTTAGAATACATTATATTCCCCCTGGCTTGTTTGATATGAAAATATCTCCTTTTTTAGCGGCCATTCCCTTACTTTTGCTAGGTGGTACAAGCGCACCTAGTCAAGAAACCATCGATCCGCAATTATTAACCGGCAACCTTCGTTTAACCCTAAAAAATGGCGTTTGGAAACTGTGGCAAGATCAACCCGTTTATCAAGATATTACCCTAGATTTAAGCTGCGATCGATCTGTTTGTCAGCCTTCGGTGTGGGGATACGCGCCCAAATTCAATAAAGAAGTGGATCACCAAGGTACGGTAAAAACGATTAAATTAGACAATGCTTGGCGATTACAGGTGAAAATGAACATTCAAACTCACCCTTGGCAAGCGGAAGTCAGGGAAGCTATCTATAATATCGAAATTGTCCCCTACCAAGACCAACTTATCGGCAGTTATCAAGGCACTTTAGGGGGAAGAAGACTACAAAACCAAGTTAATGGCACAATTTCCCCTTTATGGCCTAATCCTGTCCCTAATCACCAACCCCTACAACCGCGAGAACATCCCCGTTTAATCTTTCGCAAGTCAGAATTAACTAATCTCAGAGAAAAAGCGAAAACTCCCATCGGTCAGACTATTATCGCTCAATTAAACAACAGTTTACAGCAAAAAATTTATTACGATGGTTATGTTCCTAATGGGGGTTATCATGCCACAGGTCATTGTTTTTTAGCAATTTTAAATCAAGATCAAAAATCAGCAGAAACCGCCTGGGAAATTCTCGAAAAAACCCGTAAAAATCGGGGAAGGAGAGTCTTAGAACAATCTCCAATTGTCGCCGGAGTCGCTCTCGCCTACGATCTTTGTTATGATTTTTGGGGAGAAAAGCGCCAACGGGAAATTACTGGCTGGTTATTTAGTGAAAGTAAAAAACTTCTCAAAGGTGGTTCACCCAAAGATGGATGGAATGGAGAGGCAGTTAGTAACTGGAATGCGCGGGCCAGAGGTGCGGCAGGATTAGCTAGTTTAGCGATTCTCAAGGAAGATGTACCGCCCGATCCTCTCTATTATCCCTCTGCACAGGTGGAAATGGCCAAACGTCACATCGAACGCTATTTTACCACAGCTATCGGCGATCGAGGATTTGGCACGGAAGGAGATTTATACAGCACCGAACCCATGGTTATCGCTGTTTTTCCTTTTCTGCAAGGGTATCGAAATAGTCTCGGATTAGACTTAGTAACTGGTTCCTCGGCAGCCCAATTGATCCCCCATTATTTAACCAGAATTGTCCCTAAAAATGGTCAATTATTGATTCCTGCTTATGGCAGACATCAGATGTTTGTAGGGGTATCTTTATTAACTGCTGGATTGGGAATTACCGATAAATCATTGATACCAGCAATAAAATGGCGATTACAAGGTCAAGAAAAACAACTTTTTCACCCCCATTATCCTCATATTGCCCCTTTTCTTCTCGCTGCTTATCCATCTAATCTTATTCCAGAAAATCCCGAACGCCAACTTTCCCGGGTTTTAGTTGATCAACAAAAGGGATTTTATGCTTTTCGTAATCGGTGGCAAAATGAAGAGGATTTTGTCGCTAGTATCTATCTCAAACAGCAACCTTTTGTGGGGGGATGGTCTTTTCCCGATGTCGCTAGTGTAAGAATTTGGGGACTAGGAGGACATTGGGCGAGTTTTGAGCGGTCAAAAGGCGACTGGAACTCAGAAAATACGGTTATTTTCCCGAAAACACCGCCTTGGAGCCAGGCAAAACCGATATCTTTTCAATCTAGTCCCGATGGTTCGGGAGTAATTACGTTAAAAACTGATAAAATTAGGGTTAAAGGGGCTGATACACGGGCAGGAGTCGCTCTAGTTCGCTCTTTCGCCGTCGATTACAGTCTGTCCTCCGGTTCCCCCGGATTATTCGTCTTGATGGATAAATTATTAGGTAAAGTCGATCAACCAGAATTTATTAATAAAACTTGGGTGATGAATACACAGGGAAATGTCACTCTCGGAAAAAATAGTTTTACTATCACTCAAAATCGGGCAAATATGCAGGGAACTTTTATCACTCCCGTGACTTTAAAAGTCGAGAAAACTAATACAGGTGAGCGCATTTTAGCCACGGGCAGCGAGGAATTTTTTCTGGTGATGACCGTCCAGAAAAGTCGTCCCCCAGCAGTTAAAATTATCGACAAGGGATTAGATGCGATCGTGCAAATTGGCTCCCAGGAAATCTCAATTATCGACGGTGCAGTTAGATTAAAAGAGATGAATTTTCAAGAGTAGAGGTGCGTGTTTGCGACTCCCAATTCTGTTAAAAAACCAAAATCAACAATCCCCACCCCACGCTCGGCGTTACACTATCGAAGAGCGCACCCTACATTCTAACTATGATACCTTGGTAGTAGGAAAACGACAAAGTTTTAAAATGCGGCGTTTAGGGGGAGATTGAACTATAATTGAGTTTATGAACTTACAATTTGATTGGGATAAGTACCTAGTAAAAATTAATTACACATATCTAACCACCTCTTGACTTTTGCCTCTTGCATGAGTGCCTATCCTAACCAAGAAATTAATTTTGCACCACTACTTAACCCCAAGGCAAAACTTAATCTCAAAAAGCATGGCATCAATTTTGAAGAAGCTAAGGCTGTTTTTCGAGATCCCCTAGCCTACATTTTTGATGATGAGTGGCATTCGGTCAGTGAAAAACGAGAAATTATTATCGGACACGATGACAATAATCGCCTTTTAGTCGTTTGTTTTACTGAAAGAAATCAAATAATTAGTATTATCAGCGCACGTTTAACAAACAAAAAAGAACGCCAAGACTATGAAAGATACACAGGATTCTGAAACCAACCAAAATTTACAAGATGACCTACTTCCTGAATATAATTTTAATTATACTAAGGCTCATCCTACTCGTTTTGTTTCTCAGGTAAATGAAATAAAAATCACTGTCACCTTAGAACCAGATGTCGCTAAAGTTTTCAAAAATTCTGAAGATGTCAACAAAGCACTTCGAGCTATCTTATCCGCTATCCCTGAAAAATAAGTAAAAAAAAACGTTCGATAACTAATTTCTCAGAGAAAGCAGGGGAGAAAGTGCGGATAGATTATTAAGAGACTGGCTATAATTCTAACGAGAGATTGACAAAATTATGACCAATCTTCTAAAATAGATAAATCGTGCGTCAATCTATTCCCAGCCTGAAACCTTCTCAGTCTCTCTCTTAAACGTTTTCTGAGAACTCTTAACATTAATCAATTTCATCGTAATTTAAGAAAAGATGCTGATTTTTCGCCTATGTCAAGCCCGTGGATATTTTGACGATTAAAGACGATTAAAGCTGATGGTGCAAGATTCTTAGATTTAGGCAAATTCCCCGAAAACTGAATCTTTTGTCAAGGAGAATTTGTAAAGATGAAGACTATTTGAGCAATTATTGATGATATAATCAAGGTGGCTGACCAAAATAGCCCCTAAATTTAGAACTATCTAAATTGCATCTATAATTTCCGCCTAACTAAACTATGAGTAAATGTTATCAAATCACCGTTCACAATCGTCAGACGGGGGAAAAATTTGTCACCACCGTTCCAGGGGATAACTATATACTGCACAGTCTGGAAAAACAGGGTCATCAATTACCCTTTTCCTGTCGCAATGGAGCTTGTACCAGCTGCGCGGTCAGGGTATTATCAGGAGACATCCATCAACCAGAAGCGATTGGACTATCGCCGGAATTAAAAGCCAGAGGTTATGCTTTACTTTGTGTCAGTTATGCCCGTAGCGATATGGAAGTAGCCACCCAAGACGAAGATGAAGTCTATGAATTACAATTCGGTCGCTTTTTTGCCCGTGGCAAAGTGCGTTTTGGTTTACCCTTAGATGAAGAATAGATTAGGGATTAATCGTGCCAGATACCAGCAGCCAATTAGAAAAATACCTAGACATTGCCAGCGAAGCCGCCCTAGCAGCGGGAACAATAATTATCGATAATTGGGGTAAAATCGAGAAAATAGAAGAAAAAGGGCGATCGGGCGATTTAGTGACGGAAATAGATCGTCGAGCAGAAACAGAAATTCTCAAAATTATTAGCCGTCACTTTCCCGAACATGGGATTTTAGCGGAAGAATCGGGAAAACTGCCCGGGACGGACGGCGAGTATCTCTGGGCGATCGATCCTCTCGATGGCACCACCAACTATGCCCACGGTTATCCCGTATCCGTCGTCTCCATCGGACTACTCATCGGAGGGATAGCAAAAGTGGGAGTCATCTATAACCCCTTTAGAAAGGAACTATTTCGGGCAGCCCAGGGTTTAGGAGCCACCCTGAACCGTCGTCCCATCCATGTCTCCCGGACGAGTGAACTAGAAAAAAGTTTACTGGTGACGGGCTTTGCCTACGATCGTTGTCAAACCCCCGATAATAATTATGCCGAATTCTGTTATCTGACCCATCTGACTCAAGGGGTACGCCGCAGCGGTTCCGCTGCCAAAGATTTAACCGATGTGGCCTGTGGGCGCTTAGATGGTTATTGGGAACGAGGGATTAATCCCTGGGATATGGCTGCGGGAATTATTCTGATCGAAGAAGCTGGCGGTAAAATTAGCGCCTACGATGAGAGTCCTTTTCTGATGGAAACGGGGCGAATCTTGGCCACTAACGGACAGATTCACACCACCTTAAGCCAAGCTCTGCAAAAAGCCGCCTCTTGGAGTTTTCAGTTTTAATTCTTTTAATATTTATTGCGATTATCATTGTGATTAGAGTAGGATTCGCTGTATGCCTTTTCCGATTTCCCAGGGATTATTTCAATTTGATTTAATCGATCACTTCGCTGTTTTAGGAGTCTCGATCGATGCCGAACAGGAGGAGATTCGCGAGCGTTACTTAAAAATTGCCTATAAACTCCATCCCGATACCTGTCGCATTCACACCCCCACCGAAAGGGAACAGGCTAATGAGTTACTCTCAAAATTAGTTAACCCTGCCTACGAACATCTAAGCCGCAAACTATCTCGGGAAGAATTTCGCCTTGTTTTAACACAAATGGGCAAGGCAATGGCGAAGGATTCGGGTAAAATCACTATCAGCAGCGAACCAGCTAGAAAACTAGCCCAGTTCACCGCTAACTATGAATTAGCCTATCAAAAAACCCTGCAATCTTTGGCGATCGATCAATATACCGCCCTAGAAAACACCTATCAGAAAATCGCCCAACTCAGTGAACTCAATCTGGTTTATCTGATCTTAACCGAAGGTCAGGGCAACAAGAAAACTATCCAGAAAGTCTTTATCTCCCAAGGCAATCCTAACCAGTCCGAGTTATTGGGAGCGACTGTCACGACGGCAGCCGAGGCTAAAGCCAAAGAATCGCCCCTAGAAGCCTATATTCGCCGCGCCCAAGCCTCTCTTGACCAAAATAACCCCGCCCAAGCTTTGCGAGAATTGCGCGATGCCCTGCGGCAAGAACCGGATAATGGCATCTGTCACGCCCTGCTCGGTTTAGCCTACCTGCAACAAAATCAACTCGCCATGGCCCGGGTTCATATCAATCGTGCCTGGCAAGTCAGCCCCAAAGATGCGACGGTGATTAGGTGCAAACGGGAACTAGATAAAGTAGTTAATCCTAATGTTGAAATGGAAGACCAGAAGGGACAAAAAAAGGAAGGGGATCGCAAGGGCGGTTTTTGGTCTCTATTTGGTGATAATAAAGATTGACATCCTCGCCGCCGTAAAACGGACGGCGATTCCTCACCACGCCACTTTTTTAGGGTGGTCGCGTCAACGGGGTTGACGCAGATAGCGAAAAACGCTTAATTGCTTAAGTCT
>Ga0082207_1000724_pt1 | contig 17867 bp, 10 predicted proteins | sample LakMenEpi10Aug09_FD_71540 | JGI IMG/M metagenome (GOLD analysis project Ga0082207, IMG submission 71540)
GGAGGGGAGGATGGAAATAGACAGAAAAAATGGAAGAGTGGACGTAAACGTTAAAAGGGAGGGAGAATTTGGGGGGGGGGGGGGGGGGGAGAAAATTTTTTTTTTATTCCCCCCCCCCCCCCCCCCGTCAGGCGTATAGTAGCAAATTTCATTATGCAGTATAAATTTGGCAACAATACTTGAGAATAGCCGGGGGCAGGGGGTAGGATAAGTAGGATAGGTAGGATATAAGGTAGTAGCACATGACCCATTACCCAGAAAATGAGCCGAGTGCCAAAGAGAGAGAGTAATACAGTAGGCTAAGTTAATTAATCGTCTGAAAAGTGCGCATGAAATAGGAAATCCGCATGCCAGGAGCCGAGCGGACGAGCCAGGCGGGAGAGCACAGCAGACGAGCCGGGCCAACGAGCCGGGCGGACGAGCCGAGCGGAGCAGAGGCGGAGGCCGGTCAGCTCGGGGCCGGGCGAGCGCGAGACGAAGAGAGATAGCGGGCACAATTTTATTCCTTTTTCCTGAAATTGTAAGCATGGTAAGTGAGCCTAATAAAGATAGTGGCGGCTCACTCGATTGCAGCAAAAGCAAATCATAAAACCTTGGAGCTGCGTAGAAGACGACCGCCACGCGCGCGCGGCCGCGGGGGACCCCGGCCATGTGGGGAGAGATTATTCCACTTTCGTCAGCAAGCGAAATCACTCTCCCCTAATGAAGAAGAGGCCCGAGTCACGGCACCCTGTTGACGGAAGGAGGAGCAGCGAGCTGTCACGTGACCAGATCGGAGGCCCAAGCCTGGGCAGAGAGCCACCTAGTATGCCTACTGTAATCTCTTCAGTCGTAAGACTACCTTTGGTTTACCAACACTTAGCTTAATAAAGTGTTCATAAACTACTTGATCGGACTCCGTTCATTCCTAACCTAGCGGTTGGGGCCAGGTACGGAGTTAGCCCGATATGGCGACCCTGGCTTGCCTGTAGGGCTTGCCAGGGAGGTCATTACTTAGCGCAAAGCTAAGTACGGGGCTACTACCTACCCACCTAACATATTTACTAACCATCTCTCCTTACTGTTCCAGGCGCAGACCAGCAGCACCAAGACGAGGAGTGGTAAGAGTATAATTGAAAATCTGGATCCAAGCTTACTTGGCCGGATTTCCTTTTGTACTTAAGATTCGCGAGTTCAGGCACCAATATTTCTTGGCCAGCTTAACTCCGTCTCTTATCAGAGGATCAGCTCACAATTTCCAATCTCCAATTTCCAATTTCCAGTTCCAAGCTCTAAGAGATATATAATAAAGGTTAGGACGAATACAGTCCAAAAATCTGGATCCAAGCTTACTTGGCCGGATTTTTCGACAGTATTTAAGATCCGCGAGTTCAAGCACCAATCGTTATTGGCCAGCTTAACTCCGTATCTTATAGGAAAACAAAAAGAAACGAAACGATAAAAATCTCCAATCTCCAAGTTCCAAGTCCCAAGCTCTAATATACAGTGTAATCCCAGGATTTATCTAAAGCTCAGAAAACATCAAACACCAAATTTTAAAATCACGCAAAAAGAAAAATCGATGTGTTAAAAATAAAACTAGAAAGTACGCAACAAATTGACTGAGAATAGCTGAAGCTAACCTTTCCCCCAAGCGTGCCATCATTACAAGGCTGCAGACGTAGCCAGTATTTGAACCCCATTTGTAAAAGTTGAAATATATGTTTTGAAAACAAAGAATTTGAAGAGTTTTATTTTCGATACGGCAAGTCAGCTATATTTGGAAAACAGACGATCCGCATTAGCGCTGATATATATAGGCTGAGAATACAAACACATAAGGCAGAGTAAGAATAGGCAAGATGGCCCAGCGAAGTTTAGTCAGTATAATGAGGGATGAAAGCATCGCCAAGGATATAGCTTCGTTAATGAGAGAAGTAGTATCAGTAACAGGAGCACCGGAAGAAACTAGAAGGGCTCTGAGAGAAAAAATAGACGAAGTATGCGGAGACAAGAAAAGTAGAGAGCAAACAAAAAGGATAGACGAGTTCAGCTTTAAGACACCGAGACAGACACTAGAAGGCTGGAAAGGACTACTAAAGCAGAAAGGGATAGAACCGGTTAAGGACATGCATTTTAAAGTAGAATATGGGGTAAACTACATAAACACAAACGCAAAATCCTACACGCAGAAAGAAGAAGAGGAAGCATGGAAGGAAGTAGACAAGAGGAAAGAAGAATGGGACGCAAGGGAAGAAGCAAGAGCAGCAGAGAATGAAACATACGAGGCAAAAGAGATGTCGCTAGATGAGCAAAGACGAATATTAGAAGGCGTGAAAAGAAGAATAAGGATAGAAAACAGAAAAGCAAGAGTAGAGCCAGCAACATGGGAAATAGTACAGAGAACACAGAATAACGACAGTGCATACGAGGACAAAGAGCTCAGATTTAAAGAAAAAGACGAGAGATTCAAAAGAGAAGAGACAAGAGACACGGATTGGTACCAAAACATACAGAACATAGCGGAACTAGGAGCCCAACTTGGGTACACTGAGAAGCACTACAAAAATGTATTAAGCAGATTTATCTCGTGGTTCAACCCAGAATTGACAATAGTGACAGAAAACCTGACAGCAAATGAGACAGCGAGATTCCTGCTGAGACTACACACACCGGACACAGAGGAGGAAAAATTAGATAAGCAAATAGGGAGACTGACAAGAAAGGCAGGTACTACACTGAGACCGGTAATGGCATATTTATACGAGATAGTGAACGCAAAATATAAAGGGTGTACACCGCTGGAGAAAGAGACAGAAATAAGAAAGGAAATGATGAGAGGACTAGTCAAGTTTACGAGAGGAGACTTGCAGATACAACTAGTACAATGCATAGAAGTAGCAAGGAAAAAGAAAGAGAAACTGGATTGGAAGCTGCTACTGGAGAAAGCGATAGAGGGAGAAATGCTACAAGGTATGCCACAGGTGGACATTAAGTATCAGAACACAGACGCAAATGAGGCAGCATTACAGAAATTATATAATGTCAGTACAGGAATAGACATAAGACCAGGGATGAAACCTAAATATGAGCCAGGAAAAGGAGACAGGCCAAGAATAGAAGAAGAAGAGACAGAGAGAGACCTGTCAGATTATTTAGGAGACTATCCATCAACCCGAGAATTAACAGAAGAACTAAGGAGAAACACAGAAAGGAAACAAAGGGAACAGAGAAAGGAGAGAAAACAGACAGAACAGGAAAGTGGAGAAGAAGGAGATTATGAGACAGGAAATGAGAGCGAAACGGACACCGGACGGACAGACAACATAAAGACACTAAGGGAAGAGAAAGATAAAGAGAGAAAGAAGCTGGAAGAAATGATAAAAAACTCGGAATACATGAAGCTGAGGCAGAGCGAAAGGAATAAGAATAAGATTGAGAGACTAGGAGTGAACACAACAGTGACAGATAACACAGGAAAAGACAAGGAAAGAGGAAGACAAGACAACAGGAACAGTGACATAAGAAGAAATGAGAGAGACAACCGCAGAGACAAGACAAATAGTAGAGACAGGAACTCGGACAGGAACAAGATCAACGGAAGAGACAGAACAAATAGTTTCACAAGGAATTACAGGAGAGACAACAGCAGAGAATGGAGAAGGAACAGCAGGAGTAACGATAGGAATGAAAGAAGGAACAACAATGGAGACAGAGCTCAGTCAAGAGACAGAGGTAGAAACTGGTCAAACAATAGAGACAGAAATAATTACAGAGACAGTTCTAGAGACAGACAGAGAAACCCAAGAGACGACAGAGGACGCAGCAGAGAGAGAAAGCAAGACAGAAGCATAAAAACCAATTATGCGAGTGCAGACAGGAACAGGTTCAGATCTAACAGCAGAACAAGGGAAGAAAGAGAAAGAAGCGATAGCAGGAATAGGAGAGAATATGGGATAACACGAAGAGACTACGAGAATGACAAGGGACTGAGATTCGGAGAGAATTATGACATGAAGACCAAAAACAGAAAATGCAGCAAATGTGGAAGCTGGTTCCATCATCCATGGGAATGTAAGAAATACGAGAGATACTCAAGAGAAGAATGTATGATATGTAATAAAAAGCTACACCATTGGGAGATAGATTGTATGGGAGGCTTCAGAGACCCTGATAAACCATACCCCAGAGGGAAAGTTATAAGAGCGTACAGCAGGGAGAGAACGCCAGATCGTAATAATAGAGCAGAAAACAGAGAGAACAGGAGTAGACAGAACAGCAGATCAGGAGAAAGAGGGAGATCAGCCAGCAGAGACAACAATAACGGGCAGAGGAGATTTGTCAAAGATACATATAAGAAGGGAAATTAAAGGGCCTGGGGATAGACAACTCTCATCCCATCCCCGGGAGGCCACCCTCAGAGAGCGAGAGCGAAGTGAACAGTATGAAATTTCCAAAGCCGAAAAAATTAACAAAAAATGAGTATCCGGATCTTCTCACCCCCCAACCGGAATTATTTAAAGAGCTAATAAACGAGATCATATACCCTAAGGAAGGAAGCGCGAGAGAACGATATCTTAAAGAGACTATAGACACATTAAAGGAAAACTCCAAGAAAAAAGCGAAAAAATTGAAATTGAACCAGTTATTTGTTAATCGGAAACTATACTATATAAACATGTGTATCCAACCAGGAGAGAATGTTAAAGGGGATACGAATATTAACGCCTTAGTAGATACAGGGGCAGCTAACAGTCTCATTCATATGGATATAGCAAAGAAATTTAACTTAAAATACGAAAAATGTAGGATGACAATATGCACTGCAACAGGTACCGACACAGAGTCAATTAAAGGGATAGCTCACATTAAATTCAGACTGAAGACAACAAGGAACGAAATTATAGAGACCTGCGCGAATTTTATAGTGACAGAGAAATTGAACGACTTACAATGCATACTGGGCGCGGATTTTTTAATGAATTCAGGTAAAGTAACAGGCGTATCGCCTAATAGCATAATATGGAAAGGTCAGGAAAGGACGTATAGGGTTAAAATAGCAGATGGAGAAGAAACACATAAGCTGGACAGAATCAACAAGTACATAGCATCGTACGACTATAAAAGGGTAATAAAACAGACGGATGAGTGTACGCACTGCAACAAAAAGCTGAGTAACGGCCCTCTAGACCAGCACACTATATACACAACGGACGACCAGGAGAAACCAATAGTAATAAGCACGGACAGAGACCAGGCAGAGAGTATATTTAAGCAAAATCACATAGAAATAGAGGACGATAGGAAAAGTATAGATAGGATAGAAATATTCAGTCACAGCATGAAAGGAGAATATGAAAACGAGACATTGCCTGAATCGACTGAAATGTTTGATGACTCGCAAGAGCTTAAAGAGGAAGTACTGACGAAGAAAATATCATTGGAAGATGGGGATTACTCTGAATGCCCACCAGAACACCTGGGGAAGTTGAAAGCACTACTAACCGACTTTAAAGACAGGTTTTCCGAATCAAAGCTGGATTTAGAAATCACAGATATGTATACAGCAGACTTAGAAACATTACCTAATAAAAAAGTTAACCAAAAATGTAGAAGACTGCCAACAGATAGATTTGAATTTGCGAAAAAGGCCATCAAACAATTGATGGACATGGGCGTTGTCTCAGAGAGTGATTCAGAATGGAGATCAAATGTCGTCATGGTACCAAAACCTCAAACTGGGGAACTAAGGGAAAATTCAAAATCAGATATGTTAGATAAAACCAAAAAAGTTGAGCTTTTCAGAATTTGCTTAGATTTTAGAGAGCTAAATAACTGCTTAGTGTTCCCAAAACAAGTACAATTTGTGAACCTTGAGTTACTTCTACATAAACTTAAAAATAAAGTATGCGTAAGTATGGACATATCATCAGCATTTTTCATAATACCAATTAGAAAAGAGGATAGGTATAAAACCGCATTTTGGGTGAATGATTTGTCCTATGAGTTCAACTGTTTGGTTATGGGGTTAAAATCGAGTCCATATCACCTTAAAATGTTCATGAATATAGTTTTTAGTGCTGAACAATATGAAAAACTGAAAAAACAGCTTAGCAAAGCAGAAAGAGACCTACTCCCCCCAAGTTTTGATGATTTAGTAATATCATATTTCGACGATTGCTTTGTATTCGCTGACACATATGAACAATTATACGTATGCTTTAAAATATGCCTAATGGCAGCCAGGGAAGCTAAAATTAAATTCAGCATAGAAAAGACGACATTTTTCACGACAAAAATTAAAGTTCTAGGATACTCCTTCGACACAAAGGACGCACTGCTCACAATGGACAGACTAAAATCGAGTGCTATAACAAATATGAAAAAACCATCCTCATTATTCGAACTGCACAGTAGATTATGCGCGTTTCAATACCAAAGTATGTTCCTACCTTACTTAAAACATATACTATACCCCCTCCATTATATGCTACGGAAAAGAGAATGGCATTGGGGACCCGTGGAGGAGGAAGCATGGACTATAGCAAAACAGTTGAGCGGCTTAGGGTTAAAGCTGACCATACCAGATGCAACAGATGACCTCGTATTAACAACAGATGCATCGAAAGTCGCAGCCAGCGCGTGCCTATTTAGAGTTAGGGATAATAAACTTGACTTAGTAGCAGTAAACAGTAAATACTTCAATGTGACAGATTTAAATAAATGTAGCTATATCCTAGAGAGCATAGCGCTAGCATACGGGCTGAAAGTATTTGCGTCGTATATACTGAACTGTGAGGGAAGAATAAAAATATTTACAGATGCACGCTCACTGATTTATTGCAAAAGAAACGCGACACACAGTATATTACTTAACAGTACGCTGAATTATTTGACAAATTTTGTAAGCTTAACAAACATAGAGATTTATCACCTCCCAGGGGACGTGAATATACTAGCAGATGTTATGAGCAGAGCGATAGCCGACAATTTAAACTGTGCACTGAACAGAGAACACCCGATAAGCAAACAATGGGCCAAAGAAATACCACCAATACCAGATAACTTTAGCGTAGACAGGGACACACTTTTCAAATTTCTAACTACACCTTTAAAACCTGAAATCCAGGATAAGCATGACAGGCGGATGAGAAAATTGTCGGAGCCGAAGTCAGTTCAACAATGGTTCGACATAGCAAAAGGAGCCACCAGCGAGGAAAGATTCTATAACTCAGTGAGGCTTTTAGAACAATGGAACGATAATTACAATAAACACGAAAAGTTGGGGAACATATCAATAATGGCACTCACACCGAAAGAGAAAAGGGCAAAAGAAGCATTATCGAGGTTATTGACAGAAAAAAACAAGGAATGCGCGAGTGTCATAGAGGAGATATTGAATAAAATATACGCCGACATAAAAAATACCCCCTTATATAAAAAAGTGAGAAACAGCTTGACAGAAGCGAGTAAGCAATTAATAAAAATAAATCTAAAGGGACTGACGGACGAGAATGTGAAAAGCTATACACACTGCATAGATAAGATAATGAGAGACGTTAAAGGGCTAGTACCCAAAGAAAAGCTGCCGTCAGAAGACGACCTTAACAACGCAACACTAAATAAATTATACAACACAATACCGTCGCATATTGAGACAGACGCGGACACTGGAGTTAAGGCCACATGGGAATGCAACGGGAGAGTACACTACAAACCATACGTCGAAAGAGGCACTCTCATACTAAGATCACAAAACGATATAATATTAAGACCGAACGAAATAGTTGTAACAGATTTAGGAGTACGTACTGAAAGCGCTAAAAAATACACAAATATAATGTCACCGCATAAATATAATAAAACGGTTAAGATATCAATGAATACGGGGATACTATGCGCGGGCCACAATGACTATTGTAAAATATCTGTTCAAAACAACGGGGAAAATGTTTTGAAAATACCCGGCGGAGCCCCCCTAGTGTCGGTTGAAACGCACAAATTGGAAGGGGAGCCCGAGAGAGAGTGGAAAGGAGAGAGAATTGACCCGGCTTGGCAAGAACTCGAGAGAGATGAAGATTTAGTAGAAGTAAGGGACACGTTGAGCTTACTAAACCCAGGCGAGATTTCAGTGGGGACTGTAAAGATTACAATTCTAGGGAACCAGACAGAGAGACTACAGATAATAGACGAATTAAGAGGGTTCGATAACGAACTTATATGGCGAGTGTCACCAAAGCTAGAAAATTCATTACCAGCGTTAGACATAAACCATGTGAAGGAAGAAAACGAAGCTACGAAGTCCGACACACAAGCAATGTTAGCAGCCGACCTTTTAGAGCATAGCAGGATTTCAGTGGAAACATTAATGAGACTGCAAGCAGAAGACGAGAATATTAAAACGATAAGAGAAAATTTAACAGGGAACCCAGAAGCTTATAACACGTATTTACTAAAAAGCGGAGTAGTATGTAAAAAATTCACGATCCACCATGCAGGGGTCACACATCTAGGGATATATGTCCCAAGTTCAATACTGAGGGCAGTAGTACAATATGTACATAGGAAGAGTCTACATACGTCAGTAACGCAAACTTATAAGGAATTTGCAGCTAACTATTACCATCCAAGAGCTATGAAAGAAGTAAAAAACATATGCAGGGAATGTATAATTTGCGCACAAAGCAGAAACGAGGAAAAGAGAAATATTAAAGTAGGCAGGGAAAGAACCCTTAAACCAGAAAGACCAAGAGAGGGGATATCAGCAGATATACTATATTTTCCAAAATCAACATCAGGATATACACACGGGTTATTGATAGGAGACCTTTTTTCTTTATACATAAGTTTTTACCCAATGAAAAGCAAGGGCAGCGCAGAAGTAGCACAGTGTTTTAGAGCATATTTTGCAGCGCAGGGAGTACCGAAAAGCATTTATACAGACTCAGATAACAGTTTTAGGGGATTAAATGAGAATCTTTTCAGAACCTATGGAGTGACACACGTAACCAGCTATCCATATACCCAGAAGGAGAATGCTATAGAATCACAAGTAAGGATCTTCAAGAACGCTTATAGAGCAGCAATTTTGGAGAATAATATATTTAAAATACCACAATGGGACGTACTATATCCGCTGGTAATATGTAGAATAAACGCACTAATAAGTAAGTACGGGATGAGCAGAGAATCAGTACACTTTGGAACGGTAGTAGAGTCGTCATTGCCTCTAATAACAGACTGCGAATTATTTAGCCCACTGGAGGACGACCTTAAGCAATTGAGTGACAGATTCAGAGACAAAATCGGGAAGTTTCTGATGAGGAAAAAGCGAAAAAAGGAATTGTACAAAATAGGGAAACAATGGAAGTTTTATATGTACGAACTAGTGATGAAAGCAGAGTACACGGCAGAAAGCATGCTAGCAGCAGTATACAAAGGTCCGTATAGGATAGTGAACCTGGACGCAGGCGGAGCCAGATTGAAAGATATTAAAACAGGTGAAGAATTGTCTGCTAGCTTTGAGCACATGAGAAAAATAAAACTGGACGAATTATTAACCTTACTACCCCAAAACTTCGACGCTGAAATTAACCAAGTACTGGACACGTACAGATATAGAAGAACCACAGCTACAGAGGACACGACAGAAAAAGGGCCAGAAAAAATAGAAAACACGACGAGAAGACTGAGGTCAGGGAGACTGTATAACATGAAAATAGAGACTGTAGGAGAAAAACTAACGGGAGAGGCAGAGACAGTGTACTGGAGACCAGAAAGAATATATAACCGTGGTAAAACAGACTATAGGCCAATACTAATAGCCCATTCAGCATCAGAAAGGGAAATGCCATTTGACAGAGGGGATCTGGAGAAGCGTGAAATAGTGGAAAAAGCAAGAGAGAGAGAATTTAAGAGACACATGGATGAAGTTGAAAGAAGACAATATAAAAGGAAAAAGACTAGCACATTCAGTTCCGCAAGCGAGGGGACTATGATAATTAGATTTAGAAGAAGCGGAGACGAGAAGCCGGGAACAAGAGTAAAATTTAAAGAGATATTGATACACTTCTTCTAAACAATAAAAGAGGAGAATAAAGGGAAGGCCGCGGAATCGCCAACCTAAGCGAGACCCGAGCTGGAATGCCATGGAAGAGTGGTTACAGTGTGTCGAACGCCGCCAGCTTATCGAGTAGAATGTCGGTAGGCGAAGGCGGTGGGCGAAACATGTGACCAAAGGCGACCCGCCGGATAAAGGACCGGCGGGCGCAAGTCTTCCATGAACAGGATAGCAAAGGTCTCAAACAGGGAAGCGAAAGAGGCCGAAAGAGAAAAATAAGAGATTAACGACCATAAGATGAGTGAATATAGAGAGAAAAAGCTGAGTAACTAAGAAAAGAAGGAATAAAAGGAAGCGGACACTGAGAGCTGGAAATGGGGCGGAGGGGGGAGGCCCAAAAGTTAGAGCATGACGTCACAGACGGAGCCAGAGCAGGACCAATACCAGAGCGGCAGAGCCAGAGAAAGCCAATAAGAGCACAGAGCAAGAGAGAGAGTGGGGATTCATATACCACAGACCTACGGAGCCGGAGACAGTATCCACCAGAAGCTCAAAGAGGTCAGACACACTAAGCGTATAAGCAACAAGGTTCTGCTATGAACAAAAGACATATATTAGGCACCAACCACCCGCACACCCCCCCCCCCCCCCATACCCAGACATTTCTATCTAAACTGTAATAACACATTAAATAAGCTATGCAGTTCAGCGGGAACTTTATAATGGGATTAATATACAACCAGGGGTTTTACGATCAAGTTAAATAAAGGAACTTTTTGAATTTTCGAATAGATACTAATGACAAAAAGTAAGCGGAAGGCAAGAGCTGCAAAGAAGGATGTCAAGAGAACTGAAAAGGTAATTTTAAATTTCATGGAGTACTCATAAAATTAAGCGGACCGTATCACGAGATTAATAGAACCATTAGTAATCTACAATCAAAGCGATGAATTCGGAAATGCGGGACTTGTTCGGAAAATATTTTATATATCAGGCTTGGACAACCAGTTTTGGGGGACCGCCGACATACATGAATTATATTCCGAACAAAACGCGCATTTGTGAGATCACAGCTTTGAGTAAACAAGATATCAGGGACTTTACGTGCTGATTATATAAATTGAAACAATGAATTATGAAAATTGCAAGTGGCTCGGACCCAGATTCACGTGTTTTTCGAATATTAAGGTGGGCCCGAGCGATTTCCAAATTTACTAATTCACTTATTCAATTTAAAAAGGGACATGTCCAAGGACATAAAGCAGGCTTGTCGATAATGCTACACCTGAATTACCAGACAAAAAAATGGGATAGTATACAGAATTAAGAAATAAGGAAACCTAGTCGGAAGATGATTACGTACTATACTTTTAGGATCATTGAAGACCCAGCGTTACTGATAGTAACAGCAGATAATGTCAAGTTCGATCTGTTGATTAAAAACAGCGATGGCGGGCTTATAAGCGAGGAGACAAAAGACGACCTGACAGAAGGTCCCTATGTCTTTTGCCTCTGCGGCGCAACAAAGAGAGGAAAGTCTTGTAGTAGCACACCCCTATAATTTGAAATCATATTTTAGTTTACATATATTTAATAAGTGGACAACGTGCAATTTATAAGACCAAAAATATAGGTTACAAACCAGAGTGGAGGCTAGCAGATCCAGATCTGGAAGTGCTGAGAGTGACATATAGCAACGGACTAATTGTGTTCGTTACCATCAGCAAGAGCAACGTTAATTACTTTTGCTCGAACAAAGACAGCCTCCAAACATTTATCAGAGAAAGAGTTGAAGGTATCCGAAGGGCGCGTTACATACCTGGCCATTTCCTAGACTATGACCTTAGAATAAAAGACTTGTGTGACCACGTGGATCGGTACGAAGAATCGCAAAGCGATTCCGATATAAATTAGAGCCAGAATAGTTAACACTGAACAATATTATGCCAAGGTACATGCCTCCAGCGACAGCATGGAGGAAGCACTGGACACCAACAAGAACAAGCGCAACTCGTCCAACCACAACCACATCAACAAGTCGCCCGACGACGATGCACAGAGTGGGACTCCCGGCAGTGACACCATCAGTACAGACGAAAAAGGTATACTAATATTGGGTTAGCCGTAGTGACCGCATATTTAAGTAAAAAGGTACATAAAATTACCATGTACCATACCCGATACCATCTCCCACAGAGACCACTTCATGGACAGAGATCGATAGTAAAAGTATTGTAATTTTAATAAAATATAACGCATAAATTGTTCCAGCGCAGGCGAGAAAGCAACCCGGACTGTGGAGAGGCGAGAGAGGATCACCTTAGAAGCATGGCGCGATCCAGTCTCTCCCAGGGCACGCCTCGTAGCCCAAAAGAACATCGCGGAGCAGCTGCTCATAGCCAGGATCCACATGGAGGAGGGCAACGAGGAGCTAGCCGGGCAGGCGATAGGAAACGCGATAATCTTTATGGCTATAAGTTGCCCATCTTGGCTTTGGCAGGAGGACACAATCAAACTCCTGCCATGTCTAGCGGAGAAAGTACCAGTGACGGAGGAGTGGTACGAGACGTATGTAAGGGAACCATATAGGCGGGATACCAGTTGAGCCGATTTTCATTTTCATTTAGGCGAGTTGGCGAATAAGGTTTAGTACCCAACAATGAGCCGATTTTCATTTTCATTTAGGCGAGTTGGCGAATAAGGTTTAGTACCCAACAATGAGCCGACTTAAAACGAACAGACTTTCATTTTCAACTAAGCGAGATGGCGAATAATGGTTAGTACCCATCCGTGAACTTAGAACAGGAAGTCGATTACAGGATATAATAAGTAACATGTTTTAACAGTTCGGAAATTTGTATACAGTACACTAGCAATGTTTCTTCAACCCAGAAAGTTATCTATGCCTAGTACAGTAATAATGTAATATTTGTTCCTTACATTTACATATATACATATATTTACACAATTTTTTATCCATCAATGTCCAACAAAAATACAGTAGTGCAGTGGGTGAATAATAATGATGATGATGTACGAAATGAAACCAACTAGATAACCAGGATGTAATCACAGCGAAAAATCGAAAATCGAAAAAAAAACTCTTATAAAACAAAACCGAAAAAAAATATGTGCCATTTTATTTTCAACGGGAATTTCTGCTATTATTATTATTTAATATGTATTGCGTTTTAGGTTAAGGGAACATACAGTACTTACAATTATATAACAAAAAAAAAAATCAGTTCTTACAAGCATCTACTCGTAGGTTCAAAGCTGTTTAACATCAAACTATAGCCGCACACTATCTCAGGCTACGACTGTGAAATACATGGTCCCAGTACACCAGATTTTCTAATATGCCGTCCTGTCTGTCTCGTAATAATAAAACATATTTAACCGCATTTAAAGGGATATAGTATAAGCAAACCAATAAAAAACTGTAATCATTAAATTGTTGCAGAGAATCGAGTCGGCTGCAAATCTAGGAGGGGGCAGCCACAGGCAGGATTATCGGCTATAAGTTTGAACTTATGTATTCTAATAACTTTCTATTTATTATTAGAGCACTGATACATACAACACAAGCCGGTTACTACCTGTAGGACTCGGAAAATGCTCGAGTGAAAAGAAAAATTTACAAGGACAAGCTGGCCATAATGGCGGACTTTTATGAGTTTGTAACCGGATCACCTTTGAGACGTTTTATTTATAACGTGAAGAAGACGATTAAGATATATTATCAGCTAGACGAAGTAATTACAATAATGAGGGAGATCATTCGAGAAAATTGCCTTTATGATAAGACAAACACGGCGGTGATTGTATGTGACTCAGAGTTAGAAAAAGTGTTTAATACTAATGGCATGCACGTATCAGAACTGAAAGGGAAAATTTTGGAGCAGCTAATTTTAGTGACAGAACCATTGCAGGGGCGTCTGCGAGCAGCATGGCAGCGATATGTGGCGGAGCAAGCTGCAGGCGCACCCGCGCCGGCTGACGCAGACCCGGAACCGGAACCGGAAAACAGGAATGATACAGCGACAACGTCGAAAATCGAACATCAGAGATTCGCGACTGTTTATAGATGCGACACTATCCCCAAGGCGGTTTACACGGACGAGCACGCGAGATTTTTAGTGTCGCAAGGATTGACAGAAGTGCTTTGTACACTACCGGAATTTGACAGATCAAAACATACATTTTCTTATAGACAGATAGTTCCTTTAGTTGCCCTATATTTCATAAACAATAAAGCAAAGTTATTTGATCCGAGAAACGGAAGTTTGGCTTGCCTTAAAGAGGATCCGCTGGGAAAAGTGTTCGGAGTGCAGTATGTGCATGAGACTCAGATAAGAGATCACTTAAAGAGACAAGTCAAATATGTAGGAGGAGCGGTGTGTATGCCATCGTCAGCCTACGAACCTAAACAGAGCACCTCTTTGTAAAAATAGCATTAGTACAACGATCAGTTTATGTGCCATTATAAAATATTTAGTTGGTCGTATACTTCATTATATGTTGTAACATATTCAACATTCATTTATGAGACTTGATTTGGCTAAATTCTGCATAAAATTTTCAGAAATAGGCAGGAAGGATCCCGCCATGGAGAGGAACCGAGATGGAGACTTAAGGAATTTTATGCATGAATGTAAATTATAGTTTCATATAAAACTTATATAATATTCGGAAAGCTTTTTGAGGGGATAGGGAGTTCATGCTCATATTTACAATAGGCGGCAAGACCAAAATAGAACGGGTAGCAAGCTAGTACCGCTTGAGAAGGGGGAAATACCTTCCTATGATACCCTGAGGAGGATCTTATCAGATCTGTGCAAACACGTGCACTTCCGGAGGACCCTTCCAATCAGACCGGAAGTCTTCCCAATGAAGGTGGACAACAAGACGCCATTTGACATTTATCATAATGTCATGGCGTCGCCCATAACCCTGAGAGACCTGGACTACAGGAATGATCGGGGGCAGACACTACCACCCAGGTTATTATATCATAAGTGCAAGGAGCTTAATACTTGACAGCTGTGGAAAATAATGAAAATCGTAAATAAATAAAGCCACGGTACTTATGATATGAAATTCAACAAGGGAGGAAGCTGTCCACGCGATACTGCAGGTGTATACAACCGGAACCATCAAACCATTCAGGCATGACTAATCTAAAATCGGAGGATAAATTATATAGTATTTTAAGTCACGTAAGCGGAAGCATATGAATGTCGTCGTTGCTTAATATACATATGTCTGGTTGAGTGAGACAATGGTGAGTTAACCGATTATTTAATTATTCCAAAAGGATAGGGACATTGATAAAACCGATTGCTGATTAGAAGATAACTATAGGAGGCCGTCTACGCTGGTGTTCTGCGACAAGAAGCAGCTAATCAGCATGGATCTCGCAGCCCCGGCTTTTGAAGTGACGGGGAGCCAGTCGTTCTTCATGGACATACAGAGGGAGGCCATCCTGCAGCTGGCAAGGCACCCTAACAACAACACGTTCCGTGCCTACAGGGAAGACATGTATAGACACCCAATTACCGCAGGCCAAGGTTATGTAATCTCAGATAGGGAGGTTGAGTGATTATTTCAAGGTAAAATTAAATTTGGGGTGAAATTCTAGCATGTTTCGTTAGGGATGGCAAGAAAGGCGTGGCTATAATACCAGAGCGGAACCATGCTACTTCGAACTGCGGTTGTAACGAGCTCTCCCTGGGGAATAACCTTGAGGGGAGGGTATTCACAGTCATCTGCCTGCCGAGAGAGTTTGTAAAGCCGGCGACTATTGCTGAGCCGTACGGCGACTCCCTGGACACGCTGAACAACGCCTCGCTCAGATACACGAACTCCAGCATGGTGTACATAGGGGAGCTGTCGGAGATAAATACGACCATCCCCCACTTGGCTCGGAGAGCGCCGCTGGGGAAATTGGAGCGAGAGCCGGTGGTGGACTACAGACCATACGGCGGGGAGATTGACTACGCAGAGCACCCTGAGATTCTACGCGGAGTACTGGCTCAGGCAAGGAGGCCAGAGATGGAAGCCTATTGGTTGTCGCTGCCAATTTCGGATGAGCACGATGGTAACAACGCTGAGGACTGGCCCCGTTTCCACTCTAAGGGACGTTTTACTAACACTGATTTATATTATAATTATCGATATAACGGTAAACTTTATTATATAATGGGAGTAGCTTTCTATTTCCGGATGAATTATGAAGTTCTTAACAGCATCAGTACTATATTAAAATCTGGTTAATATTGTTTCAAGCAATCGGTATTCCAGGCACAGACATCCTAAAACGATTTATAAAATTTGTTGAGTAAACTGTATCGCAGGAAAGGCAGGAGAAATGCTGGGATATCAAGCTGTGCGGATTCAGGCGCTACGTGGGCTTGGATTCCATCCTGTCAAACTCTGTGCATATACTTCCCTTTTGGGGACCCTACAGGTGCAGCTGGTGCTCCGGGGTGGTAATGAGCACGGGCATTGACAAGCTAATTGAGCATATCTGCATAGGCCACAGGGGTCTGCGCACTGCTGCATTCAGCTGCCCGGCGTGCGTGGGTGTCAGTGTGCTGCACTGGGAAAGCTTCGCGGTTCACTGGGAGAAATTCCACTCTTCGGGCACAGCGCTGGCTATGGTGCTCAATGAGGCATGCGTGCACGCGCGCTACGGCTGGGGAATAGCTCTTCTCGCCGTGATCACTACCACCAGCGTGTTGGGGGTGCAGATGCAGGAATCGGAGGAGCCCGAGAGCTACGTCACACCCTGGGGCGGCTATTGCGGAGGCCGGTTCAACAACGCTAAGAGGGAGCTGACCGACAGGATCAAGGCAGCCCAGGAAACGGTGCTTCCGGAGAAGCTTAAGAGGGTCGCCCCGCAGCCGTCTGTAGCAGCTAAGGCGCCCACGCAGAGCAGGTTCTTCAACCAGCTAGGACAGTTCCGTAGCTCAGCATCTGTAGCAGGAAGCAGGCCGGTCACCCCAGTGGAGCCAGCCAGTCGCAAGAGAGCGAGCGCTAGCAGGGTCCCGAGTCCATATGATCCGAACCAAGGATGTCAGGGCAGGACGGCGGGCGCGAGCTTCAGCGTTCCGGCGTATAAACCAACAGCTGGATCACTGGAAACGCCCATGCATGCACCGGCGGATTTTTCGGAGCAGGGGACCAGCGGATTTGGCGACATGTCTGCCTTCAGGCCGGTGACGGACCCGCTGGAGGAAGCTATAAACTCTCTTCCCAGCGACAGGACGGATGGTAACACTGGCATGACGGACGCCATGCTGGAGTCGTCCCTGTTGGACTCGGATCCGGAGGACAGGGTCAGCACTAGAGGCGGCAGGATGTCGGACGACGACATGGGCGGAGATGGATTTGACTAAGAATTTTGATTTGGGACCGATAGAAGAGATTTAAGGAATTTGGGATTGTTAAATCGTTTTTAATTTTATACGTTAGCAGTCGTTTGGACTGTTTTGTAGATTATTTTAGCAGCTCTAGCTGTTTGATAATACATTAGCAACACTTTCGTTGTTTGGCGTGTGTATATTTAAAGATTTTTTTTTGGCAAAATTCGGACTGTAAATATGAAATTCATCATAACAGAGCTTACTGTATATTAATAAATATTTTAATACCAAAAGAGTGATATTATTCGTATATGTAACCTGCAGGGAGAAGGACAGGAAGTACACCCCCCCCCCCCCCCCCCCCCCCCCCTTTGAAAAACCTCTGACAAAACCCCCCCCCCCCACCCCCCCTCCGGGGGGAGAAGGACCATCCACCCCACGCGCAGGGGGCGGGGGGGTCG
>Ga0082207_1000725_pt1 | contig 17856 bp, 23 predicted proteins | sample LakMenEpi10Aug09_FD_71540 | JGI IMG/M metagenome (GOLD analysis project Ga0082207, IMG submission 71540)
AGGAAGTCAGTGTACCTCACCACGATAATAACCGCTATGTTGATTGTGATATTTTAACCTTGGGTAAATACCTACAACCCACACCCAAACATTTAGCCGTCGAGGGATTTATCACACCCGAACAATTTGATACTTGGCGGGATTTTGGTGAGTCTATCGGTTTCTTACAGGTGGTGGCTTCTCCCCTAACCCGCAGTTCCTACCACGCAGAACAGGTACGAGCCTTAATGCACCAATATCCGCGTTAATACCGTAGTGAGTCCTTTAGGACTCCCTCTCAAGGTTCGAGCCTTAATACAACGATATCCGGGTTGATACTCCAGTTTCCCAAAATTGAGACAAAATAGAGATAATATTCTAACCCTTGAGAACGATAATGAAATGTTGCATCAACCCCCAATGTCCCAACCCTGTCAACCCCGATAATACGGTTTATTGTCAAAGCTGCGGTGTCCAAATACCCGACTTGCTGCGGGGACGGTTTCGGATGATCAAACTGTTAGGACAAGGGGGGTTTGGTCGGACTTATTTAGCCGAAGATCGGGATAAACTGAATGAGAAATGTGTAGTTAAACAGTTTGTTCCCATGATCCAAGGAACAGCAGGACTACAAAAAGCTTTAGAATTATTTGAACGAGAAGCGAGACAACTGCAACAACTGGGACATCATCCCCAAATTCCAGCGTTATGGGCCTATTTCTCGGAAAATAATCAACTCTATTTAATTCAGCAATATATTGAAGGGGAAACTTTAGAGCAAATTTCACAAAAACAAGGGGTTTGGACGGAACCGCAAGTTAAGGAATTATTAACCAGTTTATTACCTGTTCTCGAATTTATTCACCAGCAAAAGGTGATTCACCGTGACCTCAAACCCGATAATATTATGCGTCGTGGAAATGGGGAATATGTGTTAATTGATTTTGGGGTAGCGAAAGATTTATCCGCAACGGTGATACATACTCAAGTAGGAACCCGTGTTGGGTCTGATGGATATGCAAGTCGGGAACAAATGCAAGGGGGAGAAGCTTACCCCGCTACTGATTTATATAGTTTAGGAGCAACTTGTTTTTATCTATTAACTAAAATTTCACCTCTGGAATTATGGTTAGATGACGGTTACAGTTGGACGACAAATTGGCAAAAATATTTAAAGCAACCTCTGAGTCCACAATTAAAGAAAGTTCTTGATCAGCTATTAAAAAAAGATATTGGAGATCGTTATTCCTCTGCTGCTCAGGTGTTACAGGATTTACAAAGTCCCTTATCCGAAGTTTCCTGGCAAAACCCTATCTGTATTGCTACCCTCACCGGACATTCAGATTATGTCCCCTCTATAACCTTCAGTCCCGATGGTAGGACATTAGCCAGTGGGAGTCATGACAAGACGATTAAATTGTGGGATGTGCACAGCCAACGGGAAATTGCCACGCTTACTGGACATTCAGATATTGTCATCTCTGTAGCCTTCAGTCCCGATGGTCAGACGTTAGCCAGTGGGAGTTGGGACAACACGATTAAATTATGGGATGTGCAGAGCCAAGGGGAAATTGCTACTCTCACCGGACATTCAGATATTGTCTACTCTGTAGCCTTGAGTCCCGATGGTCGGACGTTAGCCAGTGGGAGTAATGACTACACGATTAAATTGTGGGATGTGCAGAGCCAACGGGAAATTGCCACTCTCACCGGACATTCAGGTTATGTCTTGTCTGTAGCCTTCAGTCCCGATGGTCGGACGTTAGCCAGTGGGAGTTATGACAACAGGATTAAATTGTGGCGAGCACCGTAGGGGTGGGTTCGCGTTAATCTTTGTTAATCAGCAGAAATCTGAATCAACCCGCCCCCAACCTATCAACAATTCTCAGAAACCCGGTTTCTTTGGGTGTTGCGATCGCCTTCAGAAACCGGGTTTCTCAAGATATCTTGATTTGTAGTAATTAATTTAATTAGAAACCCGGTTTCTTTGGGTGTTGCGATCGCATTCAGAAACCGGGTTTCTCAAGATATCTTGATTTGTAGCAATTAATTTAATTAGAAACCCGGTTTCTTTCGGTATTTGCGATCGCATTTAGGGGATTTAGCAAGAGGGGGTAATTTAATCGAAATTGTCTCCAAGCCACTCCTACGATATAGAAAAATTTCTGTTATTCTAAAACAAGGAAACAATATTATTAATTACTGTGATTATGATTAGACGAGTAACAATTTATTCCGGTGAGGATGGTTACTGGGTGGTTGAATGTCCGAGTTTACCCGGTTGTGTGAGTCAGGGGAAAACCCAAGAAGAAGCATTAATCAATATTAAAGAAGCAATTCAAGGCTATATTTTAGCTTTAGAAGAAGATGGTTTACCTGTACCCCTGGAAAATGTTGAGACTTTAGAAAATTTACTATTAGTGGTATGAGCTTTCAGAAACCGGGTTTCTCAAGATATCTGGATTTATTGCAATTAACTTAATTAGAAACCCGGTTTCTTGGGGTATTTGCGATCGCCGATAGGTGTAACCGAGACGTTGATCATGGTGTTTTGTTCTTAAAATAAGTTAATATTTTTTCATCCTGAGTAATTAATGATAAGGCGTTAATCTTAGCCGTTGCGACGATAATTTGGTCGGCGGGATCTGCATGAAATCCAGAGAGTCGAGTAGATTCTAGGATAATTGGCAGGTTTAATGGTAGCAATTGAATACCGGGGTATTTTAGGGCGAGTTCGAGCCATTCTTCTATAGAAGACTCAAAAGTTAGTCTATTTTTTTCGACTAATTTGGCAATTTCCCAGCAAGAAATGATACTGATTCCTATACCACTTGTTTGATGTGCTTGAATGATGTCGCGGTTTTGGGGTGAGAGTTTAGGATGATCATCAACCCACCAAATCCAGATATGAGTGTCTAGGATAATCATGTTAGCGCCTCCCAGTCTTCTACGGCTACGGGTTCGTAGGGATGTTCATAGCGAATGACTTTTCCGCGCAGGGGATGTTCAGAGGTAAGCTGTGGTAAGGAAGTTGAGCGCATATCATTTTTGACAGTTTGTAAAATGGCTTCAATGATTAGGATACGATCTTCGATTGATGTTCCTTGCAGTTTTTCTAGGATATCTGATTCAATCATTTGTTTATTCTTGTATGATTAGGGGTAGGTTTAGCATTCGGGGCGGGTTTAGCCAGATTTATACTAATTAACAGAGATTGTCTCGAACCCGCCCCTACAATTGAGGGATTTGATAATAGGGGAAAGTGCGATCACTATAAATAATATTATGGAAAGTCAACCCAGGGAGATTCAACGTTATGTGACACCAGATGGTAAAATTCCCTTTGATCAGTGGTACGAATCCCTAAGCGACGCTAAAACTCAATATAAAATAGATGCAAGGATAGAACGAATTGCGTTAGGTAATTTAGGAGATTACCGTTTTCTAGGAGCAGGGGTTTATGAGTTCAGAATTAATTATGGCCCTGGTTATCGCCTTTACTTTGGACAAATCGGATTAAAAATTGTGTTATTGCTGTTTGGGGGAGATAAAAGCACCCAAAAACAAGATATTCGTCAAGCTCAGGAGTATTGGAAAGATTATGACAAACATTAAAATACCAACTTCTAAACCCTATCATGATTTTATCATTGAAAAGCTGAAAAATTCTGAACACGCTGCGGGTTTTTTGACCGCAATATTAGAGGAAGAAAACCCCGAACCTGAATTATTGAAAAATGCGATCGCTAAGGTAATTGAAGCAAAATATCAAAATCAAGATTTATCAAACGAAGCCAAATTATGTTATGAAAAACTCAATCATCTGTTAACAAAATCAGGTTGTGCTGAAATTTATGGTTTTATTGAGTTATTGAATAGTTTGGGATTTGAGATTTCAATTCATGTTAAAGAATATATTACAGAAGTTGAGGAAGAAGAACCTGCGATCGCTTGTTTCTAAATCAACCCGATCTGTTAAGAGATTAACAAACAAATGAATCAAATTAATGTTACTATCTCAAATCCTTTCATTTGGCTAATGTCTGTTTTTCAAACCAAAGGAGAATCTAACGATGACATCCCTTGAACTTCGAGAAAAAGGCTATCAAATTTTAGTTGAACACTTAGGTCAAGTCGCTACCCTTCGTTTTCTACAAGAATTTAATTGGGGGCGAGGTGACTATACAAAAGAGAGAGAAACCTTGTTAAAACAGGTGACACGGGAAAGTTTTTGGCAAGATGTGGCAACCCTTCGTGCAGAAAAAAACAAGATTAAATCAGCCCTCTAATTAATCTTACCCAAACCGTAGGGGCGGGTTCGCGTTAATCTTTGTTAATTAGCAGAAATCTAAATAAACCCGCCCCCACCTATCAACAATTGTCAGAAACCGGGTTTCTCAAAATATCTTGATTTGTGGTAATTAATTTAATTAGAAACTCGGTTTCTTGGGGTATTTGCGATCACCTTCAGAAACCGGGTTTCTCAAGATATCTTGATTTGTAGCAATTAACTTAATTAGAAATCCGGTTTCTTGATTATTAACTTTAGAACGGGACTGACGGGGCTCGAACCCGCAACTTCCGCCGTGACAGGGCGGTGCTCTAACCAATTGAACTACAGTCCCTTGCTGTCGTTCTTTTTTTTGCGACAATTTTTATTATTACTGCTTTTTTTTTATTTGTCAAGCCTTTGCTGGGAAAATTTTTTTGACGGGGCTTTTGGCGGAGTCTTCCCCGCAAAGCTAGACTAAAGAAAACAAGCTGGAAGGGATTCTCAGTGAATATGGAGTTTAATCCATTAGACAGGTTAACTCAGGAACAGGTCAATACTTGGGTTCAGGAAGGACAACAACGGAGTCAATTCGGCCAATTACCCAGCTATATTCCCCAGTTAGCCCAGGTTAACCCCCAGGAATTCGGGGTCAAAATCCTGACGCTCCAAGGCCAATCTTACCAGGCGGGGAATCAAACCCTCCGGTTTCCCGTGATGAGTGTGATCAAGTGCTTTCTATTATTAAATCGACTGCTGGAATTAGGGCAGGAGCGGGTTTTTCAACAAGTGGGGGATCAGCCTTCCGATCAACCGTTTAATTCCCTCGAACAGTTACAATCCGATGGCGGATGGCCGCGTAATCCGATGATTAATAGTGGGGCGATCGCCCTAGCTGGATTGCTTCCCGGTCAGGATGCTAATTCTCGCTGTCAGTATCTCTGTTCCTGGTTAAATCAATTCGCCGATTGTCAGTTAGTTTTAGACCAGGATATTCTGGAGTCCGTGCGTTCAGCCCCCAACCCCAAAAACCTGGCCCTGGTTTCCACCCTGGCGGCTTCGGGTTATCTGGAGCATCCCGATATCACCTTGGATACCTATAACCAAATTTGTTGTTTATCGGCCACAATTTCAGATTTAGCCAAATTGGGTTGGTTATTGCTACAACCAACTAACCCGGAATGGGAAAGCGCCATTCGCATCGTCAAAACCTTAATGATCACCTGTGGGTTATACGAAACATCGGGACATTTTGCGCTGAAGTTGGGAATCCCGACTAAATCAGGGGTGAGTGGGGCGGTATTATCAATTATTCCCCTACAGGGAGCGATCGCTTGTTACAGTCCCCCCCTTGATCCCCAAGGAAATTCGATCGGGGGTTTATTTTTTCTGGAAAAAATAGTTAAAACCCTAAATTTAAGTCTGTTTAATTAGTTTCTACATACCCTATTTAGAAGATTAACAGCCTATTAAACTAAATCAAAAATAATCGAACCCGATTGCCAAAATTAAATTATTAAAAAATGTTAAACACAAAAATATAAAAACTTTCTTAAGATTTTATGGTTATATTGAAAATAGCAGCAGAAGTAACTGGAGTGAGACACCCATGGAAGTTAGTCAACTGTTGAGGGAATACGAAGAAGGGGAAAGAGAGTTTACGGGGGTAGACCTCGAAGGTGCAGACCTATCCGGGGTAATTTTGATTGGGGTTAACCTTTCGGGAGCTAACCTAATGGGAGCCAACTTGAGTCGAGCCTTCCTGAGTCGGGTTAAATTCAATGGGGCGTGTTTGCATCGAGTGAATTTGAGTTATGCCAAAATGAATGAGGCACAAGGGGGGGATGCAAACTTAACCAAAGCTAATTTGACGGGGGCTTTTTTGGTTAAAGCTAAACTTCCCAATGCTAATTTAAGCGGTGCAACTTTAGCCGGAGCTAATTTAAGATGCGCCAGCTTACCGAATGCTAATTTATGCTCGGCTAACTTGCCATTCTCGAATTTAAGAGAAACAAACTTAACTGGAGTTAATTTAAAATGGGCAAATTTAGTGGCGGCAAAACTCAGTGGGGCTAATTTATTTGGGGCGGAATTAACGGGAGTTAATTTACAAAGAGCCTACTTAAATGGGATTAAATTAAGTTGCGTTAATCTTGAGGGTGTTAATCTGCATGAAGCTAGAATGAATGGGGCTGATTTAGAGGAAGCAAACCTGATAAATGCTAATCTAAGTCAAGCTCAAATGCGAGGTATTAGGTTAACTAAAGCTGATTTAACCGGAGCTAATTTAGAACAGGCTAGTCTAATGTGGGCAAATTTAAACTGGGCAAATTTATCACAAACAGACTTGAGAGATGCGGATTTAAGAGATGCGTCATTATTGGGAGCTAACCTTGAAAATACTCAATTCCAAGGAGCGCAATTACCGCAATCTTTAAAACTTTATCTGGATTTAGCGATGACCTGCTCTAATTTATATCAAGCTCATACTCAGAAGTGTGATCTTGAGTTAGGATAATTAAAATTCAGATTTAACGGCGCATTCATGGAAACAGATTATACTGTGGTTTTTGTTACGGCAAGTTCTCGTTTGGAAGCGGAAAAAATTGCTCAAGTGTTAGTGGAAGAAAAACTAGCAGCCTGTGTAAGTTTAATGCCAATTCATTCTATTTATACCTGGGAATCAAAATTATGCCGAGCAGATGAATGGCAATTAATTATTAAAACGGATCTCAGAAAATTTGAGCCTTTAACCATAAGGGTTAAACAACTTCACTCCTATGAAGTACCTGAAGTTATCGCTTTACCTATTGTTAATGGTTTAGTAAGTTATTTAGACTGGATTGCTGCACAAACTCAGACCCTTTAAAAAATTTGTTTTCTCTTAATAATTTTATTTACTTTTATAAGGACAAGCATTGATAGGTGTCCTTGTGGATTCCCACCATCTAAATCTTTCACCTATGATGCGTTGTCTTCTGTGGCCTACGCAACGGAAGAAATTCTCTTGGTTTTAGTGGCCGGATAGTAATATTGGAGATATTTGATATTCTAATATTAATTTTGTTGGGTGTAGAGCGATCGCCCTTTTTAAAAGAGCGATCGCTTAGAGTCGCGCACCCATCGCAACTAAAAACTAAGCAACCTCTTGAAAAACTGTAATTTTAACTATTCATAATGGTGGTAAGCGGATGGGGACGAGAGCAAAAGCAAGACTGATTTCGCTCATTTCGTTTATTGCGTTTATTTCGCAAAATTGCTAACATAGGTTATAGCCAATTCTATCCGACCTCTCATTTGCAGAAGTTGGAGACACTTTTGTAGTAAACGCAAACCTTTATATTAGATAGTGAGAGGCTGAATCAATGACACTTACAGAGGCTCCAAACTTGCGGTCTGTTCTACCTACGGAAGAAGAAGCTACGATTGCACAAGCCAGTAGCTCGTCTTTGGCACGGTACATCAAGAACCAAGACGGATGCACCCGTACCATCAAGCTTGTGCAAGATGACAGCCAAGATGAAGTTGTTGTCATACCTGCTGAAGCTTTTCGTCTACTGCTTGAGATGTTGGCACAGATGGCGAAGGGAAATGCTGTAACGCTGATTCCAATTCACGCAGAACTTACCACCCAAGAAGCTGCTGACATTTTGAATGTTTCCCGTCCCTATTTGGTGCAACTGCTGGAGTCTGGAGAAATCCCTTTTCGTAAAGTGGGTACGCGCCGAAGGGTGCGTTACCAAGATTTAATGGACTACAAAAATCGAGTTGATGCAGCACGACGGAAAACTCTTGATGAGCTTACTACTCAAGCTCAAGAACTGAATATGGGATACGAAGGAGTCATGTAGTGGCTAATTTTTCCGTTGTCTACGATGCTTGTGTTTTATATCCAGCACCGCTTCGTGATTTTTTAATGGAACTTGCCATCACTGACTTATTTAAGGCACTTTGGACAGATGCTATTCACGATGAATGGATCAGAAATGTTCTCAAAAATCGTCCTGATCTTACACTTGAACAGCTTACCAGGACTAAAACTCTGATGAATTCTCATGTTAGAGATTGCCTGGTTACAGGATACGAAGACCTAATATTAGGATTACAACTTCCTGATCCAGATGATCGTCATGTTCTTGCTGCTGCCATTCGCTGTAATGCTGATGTAATTGTCACTTTTAATCTTGATGATTTTCCCAGTCAAGCACTTCAACAATATGGTGTTGAAGCGCAGCACCCGGATGAGTTTATTCTACACTTACTCGACTTGAACCCAGCAATGGTCTGTAGAGCAGCCGAAATACAACGAATCAGACTTAAAAATCCACCTAAAACACCTGATGAATATCTGGACACGCTTCTAAAACAAGGACTTCCGCAGTCCGTGAGTACGTTAAGGGAGTTGTGTTATGGAATTTAGCGATCGCTGCTTGTAGTTGCACTTTAGTGCGGCAAAGCTGACAATTCTCATTGTAAGCAGCAAATATAACAGTTCTAAAGATTATGGTAAAATCTTAAAGATTAACTGTTTTATCCAAAACAGAAAAATAAAACAACATCTTGATTAAATCAACAACATGAAAGCTACAGAAACAACTCTTAGGAATCTATTAGAAGGTACTAAACAATTCCAAATTCCCCTTTTTCAAAGACCCTACTCTTGGACTACAGAAAACTGGGAAAATCTTTGGGAAGATGTGATGAAACTTTATACTAATGAAGTAGAAGGTTCATATTTTGTGGGGGCTATTGTTACTCAGGCAATACTTGGAACAGCAGATGGCATATCTCCGTATCTGGTAATTGATGGGCAACAACGCTTGATTACTCTCACTGTTTTATTAGCTGCTATGCGTCAGTATTTGTTGAAAGATAAAAATCAAACAATTAAGGATAAAAATCAAAAACTTGCTGGAGAGTTGTATGATAAAATTTTAACCAATCAATATAAAGAAGGTGAAGATTTTTACAAGGTATTACCGACTCAAGGAGATCGGGAAACTTATCAAAGCATTGTCACAGCCACAAAAGAGAAAGAAATGAAAAAAGAAGGCATGATATACCAATGTTATAATTTTTTTAAAGGGAAACTTAAAAACCCCAATCAAGAAGAAGGTTTGGCACTAGATTTAGCAAAATTCAAGACTGTTATTTTAGAACGTTTAATTCTAGTTAATATTACTTCCGATGAGCAAGATAATCCGTATCTGATTTTTGAAAGCTTAAATTATAAGGGAGAAGAACTAACTCAAGCTGACTTAGTGCGTAACTATATTTTCATGAAATTGCCTCGTGAGAAACGAGAAGAAATATATCATAATAAATGGTTGCGTCTTGAAAATCAATTCAAGGCTAATGTAGCTCCAAAAGAATATGCGAGTGAATTAACAACTGCATTTTGGTTTTATTTGCGTAAAGACGGAGAAGCAGTCAGTGAGAAAGAAGTTTATAAAGTCATCAAGAATCGTTTTGATAATGCGGCTAATGAAATTGAATCTAAGTTAGAAGAAATTATACAATTTATTAACTACTATCAGCGATTAAAATTTTATAGTAAAGAATCAGAAGGTAAGCTACGTTATTGGTTCGAGCGGTTAATGCGCTTGGATTTCACAACTTGCCATATTTTCCTACTTAACGTTTATCACGAGTATGAAGATGAACAGCTTTCTCTTAAACAGTTTGAAACTATTTTGCGTTACTTAGAGTCTTATTTTGTGCGACGTTGGTTTGTTGATGTTTCTACAAAAAGCTTGGGTATAGTATTCAATAATTTGTACAAAGAAGTTCAAGCAGCAAACCCTGATGACTTAGTAAATGGACTACAGACAGTCCTGCGCGGATATGAAAAAGAGAAAAGGTGGCCTTCAGATGAGGATTTCCGTAAAAAAATTATTACTAAGTCGTTGTATACTTCAAAGAATTCGGATCGAATTAAATTAGTTTTGGAAAGTTTAAATTCTACGCTTAGTAAAGAAACAGTAGATCCTGGCAATCTAACGATTGAACACATTATGCCTCAAACATTAACCCCTGAATGGGAACAGATGCTAGGTAACAATTCTAGCCAAGTAAAAAAGGAATTATTACATACTTTGGGAAATCTTACGCTAACAGGATACAATCGTGAGATGGCAAACAAACCCTTTGATTACAAGAAAGGGTGGTATCGGGACTCTAATGTTTCGCTTAATAAATATTTTGAAGAGATAGTAGCTTGGAACGCTGATGAAATTAAAGCTCGTGCTGACAAATTAGCTGATATAGCAATTAAACTTTGGCCTCGATAGGTTTATATTCTCCTTGCCAACTTTCCCTAATATTCCCATCAAAATTGCAATCATTTATCTAATTAAGTTAAAGCAGAGAATAGTGATCGCCCTTGAACTCAAAAAGTGCGATCGCTTTTCTGACTGGGTTCATGTGTTGGAATGCGATCGCCGATCATACAATTTACTAAGATGGTATAATTAACTTACGTTAATCAATAAAAACACTATGACAACCAAAGAAATAATTCTAAACGAATTAGAACAAATTCCTGCTTCTCAACTGGATGAGGTATTAGATTTCATTCGCTCTCTTAAGCAAACCGTTAAACCGACAGAGAAACCGTATAAACCAATTTGGGAAGTAGCAGATGATATTATTAAAGATATTCCTGAAGAAGTTTTAAGTCAATTGCCAAAAGACGGGGCGGAAAATCATGATTTTTACCTATCTAAAAACCTCCATCAAGAATTATGAAAACTTTTTTTGTCGATACATTTTATTGGGTTGCTTTAATTAATGTAGCTGACTCATGGCATCAGTCCGTTAGGGATTATAGTCGCAATCTTAATAATATTCAATTGGTAACAACAGAAGAAGTATTAACAGAAACAATTAATTTTTTTGCCTCCTTTCCATCACCTATGAAAAAAGCTGTTTTTCAGTTACTTACTCAAGTGGTGACTGATAGCCATATCAATGTTATTCCTCAAAGCCATGAATCTTTTACAGCAGGTTTAGAGTTATTTAGTCAACGATTTGATAAAGGATACAGTTTAACAGATTGTATTTCTATGGTAACGATGAATCAACTTAATATTACTGGAGTTTTAACCCATGATAAGCACTTTCAACAAGAAGGTTTCATCATTGTATTTAAGCATAGTTGAATATCGTTGAAGGTTTGTGTAACCCAGAGGCTGTAAAATCAGGGTGATCTATATTTAGTAAAACATCTGCTTCTGTTATATTAGTTGGAATTGTACTGGTAATCAACGCTAGAATAATATGATTATACTGCCCAATTGGATTGGTAAGACAAGCCGCAGGACGGACTTTTGTTGCCGATAAATCATCAAATGGAAAAGGCACTAATACAACTTTACCTTTAGTCATAAAATGGCTTTCCATCAGTAATGGTGTAAATATCTTCTTCAGGGTCTTTTAGAAAGTCAAAGGCGGAATTGTTAGCAACTGCATGAAGCCATTCTTGAGCATTAGGTTCACTATAATTCTGTAAATCTTCTCGATCTTTCCCCATTCCAACGCAAAGATTATCTTTAATAGAAATAGAAGACTGTTGAATTGGTAGTTGCTGAATTGCTAACTTTTTTTCTAGGTTTTGTCTTTCTTCCGGTGTTAATGAAGAAATGATTTGAACTAAAGAATCGATGAGTTTATGGTTCATGTTCCTTCAAGTCCTGAATAATAGTATATTAATTATAGCGCGATCGCCCCTTCTTAACAAAGAGCGATCGCTTCGCTCATTTCGTTTATTAGGCTTGTTTGGCAAAATTGCTAACATTTGTGACCTCAATTTACAAAATTAGTGCTACGATAACACAAATCTCTTTAAGTGTTGCAAAGTTCGATCATGCAGATTAAAGTCGAAGTTCCAGATGAATTGGCGATGCGGTTAAGTCCACTGCAAGAGCAGTTAACACAAATTTTAGAACTGGGTTTGCGGGAATGGAGTGCAGATGCTCAATCTGGATTTTCTGGGTTGGCAGATGTATTGGAATTCTTGGCAAATCTTCCGACTCCAGAGGAAATTTTGGCGTTGAAGCCGTCGGAAGCATTACAACAACATATTAACAATTTGCTGGAAAAAAATAGAACCGTTGGGTTGACGGCTGAGGAGGAACGATCGTGGCAACAATATGAATATATTGAACATTGGGTACGGGTGGCTAAGGCTAAAGCATTGCTGAAACTTAACGAAGCTAAAAAATGAGTAAGGCTTATGTTTCTGCTGCTCTCAAACGCTTGATTTGTAATCGCGCTGATTTTGCTTGTGAGTATTGTTTAATGCCAGAAATTTCTGTTTTTGTACCTCATGAAATCGATCATATAATTGCCGAAAAGCACGGCGGACAAACAAACGAAAATAATTTGGCGTTGGCTTGTACAATCTGCAACAAATATAAAGGAAGCGATCTGGCTTCAATCGATCCCATGAATGGGGAAATTGTGAGATTGTATCATCCTCGTCGCGATCGCTGGCGGGAGCATTTTAAATTAGAAAAAGGCGAAATTATCCCGTTAACTTCGATTGCACGAGTGACAGTAAAATTGTTACAGATAAATCGTCCAGAGCGAGTTGAGGAAAGAAGGTTACTATCACAAGCAAATATTTTGGATATTCCATAATTCTAATTTTACTATAAAAAGTAGGTTAGGTTGAACTTCATTTTTCTAGGTTTTGTCTTTCTTCCAATGTTAATGAAGAAATGATTTGAACTAAAGAATCAATGAGTTTATAATTCATGTTCCTTCAAGTCCTGAATAATAGTATATTAATTATAGCGCGATCGCCCTTTTTAAAAGAGCGATCATCTTCTTCCCTCCCATTAATAAGGGGAGGGTTAGGGTGGGGTTATTCCCTCCATTAATAAGGGGAGAGGGTTAGGGCTGGGGTTATTCCATCCCTTCAATCGGGGCAAAACCCTGACGTTGGATGTTTTCTGTGATGTGACGGGGTTCTAAGAATTGTAATAAATAATCTGGGCCCCCCGCCTTAGAACCGACACCGGAAAGTTTGAACCCACCGAAGGGTTGACGGGAAACAATTGCCCCCGTAATGCCTCGGTTAATATACAAATTTCCGACTTCAAATTCCGCTTTAGCCTTGCTAATATGGGAGGGAGTTCTTGAATATAAACCCCCAGTTAAAGCGAAATTAGTCCCATTAGCAATATCCAAAGCTTGCTCAAAATTCTCAGCTTTAATTACTGCTAAAACCGGGCCAAAAATTTCCTCTTGGGCGATTTTTGCCGTCGGTAAAACATTAATAAAAACCGTTGGCCCGACAAAATAACCGATTTCCGGTGCAGACACTTGGATGGCAAGTTCAGCCTCTTGTTTGCCAATCTCAATATACTCCTTAATCTTCTGTTGAGCATTGGCATCAATCACTGGCCCAACTTGCGTACTTAATAACGCCGCATTTCCCACATTTAAAGACCGTACCGCCTCATTTAAACGGTTCACAAAAGCCTGATAAACAGGTTCCAACACCACCACCCGGGAACAGGCGGAACATTTTTGCCCCGTATAGCCAAAGGCAGAATAGACCACACCCCCCACTGCTTGGTCAAGGTCGGCACTTTCATCAACAATAACGGCGTTTTTGCCCCCCATTTCAGCAACAACCCGTTTTAGGTGTTTCTGTCCTGGTTTCAGTAGTGCCGCCTCAGCATAAATCCGGCACCCGACTTCCTGGGAACCCGTGAAGGTAATCATGTGAACGTCCGGGTGTTGTACCATATAGGAACCTACCGTCGATCCTTTTCCTGGCACAAATTGAAACACACCTGGTGGCACACCCGCATCCACTAATACTTCCGTAATTTTAGCACCGATCACCGATGACACTTCCGCAGGCTTGAGTAACGTGCAGTTACCCGTTACCAAAGATGCTACCGTCATCCCAACGGGAATCGCCAGGGGGAAATTCCAGGGGGAAATAATCAGAGAAATGCCACGGGGTTGATAGTTATAACGGTTGGTTTCTCCAGCAGTGTCATACTGGTAGCCCTGATCTAACCGTTCCATTTCATCGGCATAATAGCGACAAAAATCAATCGCCTCCGATACCTCAGCATCACACTGATGCAGGGGTTTACCCACTTCATACACCATCCAAGCACTGAACTCCGCCCGCCGTTGTTCAAACAGTTCGGCGGCTTTCCGTAGCACACCCGCCCGTTCTCGCACAGGGGTATGCCGCCATTTTGGAAACGCAGTTTTAGCGGCTTGAATTGCTGTTTCCGCCTGTTCAACATTAATTAACCCGACTTTTCCAACAATTTCCGAGGGGTCAGAGGGGTTTACCGAGTCTATAATTTGGGTGGTATTAACATATTGACCATTAATTAATGGGTTATAGGTTTGTCCTAATTGGTTATGGACAATTTCTAAAGCCCGCACCCCTTTATCGCGTAAAGCAGCATTAGAAAAATTGGTATCGGCTGAATTAGGAAATACAGGTTTCCAAGTCTCAAAAATATTGCTATTCGGGTTATCTTTGGGGGGAGATAATAACTCGTCAACCGGGCGATTTTCCGAACTTTGACGGATAAAAGAACTATTAGCGGTATTCTCTAATAACCGCCGAATTAAATAGGACATTCCGGGTAATAAATCTCCATAAGGGCAATACATTCTCACCCGATATCCTTTCTGAACTAAGGCTTTAGCTAGTTGGTCGCCCATGCCATATAATACCTGCATTTCAAAGGCACGACTGGGGACATTTAGAGTTTCAGCAATCGCGATCGCCCTAGCTTGAGAACGGACATTATGGCTACCAATAGCCGAATAAATATATTGATGATTTTCTAACATCAATTGCGTCAATCGTTCAAAATTAGCATCCGTTGCCGCCTTATCATTATAGACAGGTTGGGGCCAGTCATTCTGCATGGATTTAATTGTTTCTTGATCCCAATATGCTCCTTTTACCAGTCGCACACTAACGGGATATCCCCGCAATTTCACCCATTCAATAATTCCTTCTAAATCCTTTTGAGATTCCCGTAAATAGGCTTGTACCGTCATCCCAATATCCGTCCGGCTACGAAATTCTGATTCCATCAACAGATTTTTTAAAATGCTGAAGGTTAAATCTTTATAGGCATATTGTTCCATATCAAAATGCACCGCCGCCCCCAATTCCTGCGCCCGACGCAATAAAATACGAATGCGTTCACCGACTTTTTCTTCACTTCCTTTAGCATCTAAAGGATCAAATTGGGAATAAAAAGCAGTTAATTTAACCGATACTTGAACTTTAGAAATCGGGTTGCCATCGGCTTGATCAATTTGGGGAATATTTGACCATTTTTTTGCCGCTTCACTGAGTTTTTCCATCAATTCTAAATAATTATTTAGATAGGATTCTGCTTCGGTTTCCGTAATAACAGCTTCCCCTAATAAATCAACAGTAAACGCCATTTTATCTTTGCGTAAATGTTCTAAAGTTCTAATTATTTTGGGAATATTTTCCCCAGCAATGTATTTTTGAGCTAAGGTTTCCACCGCCGGGGCTACGGTGGTTGCCGCCACTTGTCCGGCTACGGAGTCGGGGTTAGCAAAGTTGAGTAATTTTTTCAGCATATCGGGAAGTTCAACTTCTGCCGTTGTCAAATATTCCTGTAAGTGTGCCGCTATTTCGGGTTTACTTCGCAACGCAGGTAAACAGTCAATAAAATGAAATAACTGCACCCGTAAACCTGGATTTGCCATTGTCCAGTCGAGGAGTTTATCATCTAAACGCATTTGGTCTTGTAACTGACCAAACAAAGAGCGTTTTTTCTCCTGGGTCGCCGCTAGTAATTGTTTAGCAATTTCTAGGGTTTTGGCTTCGTAGGTGTCAGGGTATTGTGCAACCACTGTTGAATGTCTCCAATTAAGATACAGCATGACAAAAGAAGGGAAATGTCAGGATATCCTAACAATTATTTCCCCTCAATTGTGTTTAGGTTCATTTCTTCTATTGTACGTCGAAACGGGGTGACGGGATTAAATCAGTTCTCTCGGCTTTAATGAAGGGATATTTTTAGGCATAGACCTTCCTTAATTCATAACTATTTGATTTATTATCCTCATCAATGGTTAAAAATTCATGGAGTTCTGAAATCGAAATAGGAGATTGATCAACTTTTTCCTCTGTTTCAGAGACTAATAAAAAAGATTCAATCGCTTCTTGAAGTTTACTCATGGATTGTTCAGGATTGTCCCCTTGAGCAACAATCCCATTCTCTAAACATAATGCGACCCAATAGCCCGCACTTTTTTTAAGAACAACGCTATAAAAATCCATTGGTATTACCTCATATCTTCTTGTATTATAGAATATTTTTATAAATTAAATCAGATTTATAATTTGATTAACAATTCTATCAACATCTTGAATTAATAATCTAGCCTGATTTATGGTAAAATAATTCCCTGTTTAAATTTTTGTATTAAGTCCGGTTTAATATCAGCATAGTTAAAAACATGAAAAATAGGCATCAACAAAAATTCAACATAAAAGTCTGCAAAAACTTCTGATAATTCCCAAACAATTTAATTTTTATGTTCAAAATTGCCTAAAATCCAAATATTTACTGTTTCCTGTTCATGTTTTTGGATAATAACATGAGGACTAACTTCTGAACGATAATAATTTTTATAAAAATTTTCAACAATAATTAAATCAATCCCATGTAACTGTTTAATTGTCTTGCTTTCAGCAGAAATACTGTTGTTAATCTTCTGATAAAATCCCAAAAAATCATCAGGGTATGATTGTTGGGGAATTGTTAACTCCTTAATTGTATCTCTAATATTGTCTATATCAATAACAATCATATCAACTCTCCTGATTAAACTAATCTATCTAATAATTATAAACGATAACATAAACTCAATCATTATGTCTTCCCTATTTCTCGAATGCAAACAGGGGGCTCTGCTTCCGATTGAAAAACAGCAGGCGGAGTCTGCAATATAGCATTGCTAGGTAGAACCTAGCCACGAGATTAACAGAACTTTTAGGCTGCTTTTATATTGACTTCAACACGAATATCCATACCTGCTTTAGCTATCATCATCACTAATTTATCAATACTAAATCTTTCGATATCGCCGTTCATTAAATCACTAATACGAGGTTGGGTTTCGTCAAAAAATACAGCAGCTTGCTTTTGAGTCCATCCTTTTGTCTGAATGAAATGTTTAATTGTTAACATGAGATCAGCGCGAATTTTGAGATTGAGAGCTTCTTCGGGCGCGAAGCCTAAATCTTCAAATACATTAGTGCAACCTTGAATAATTTCGGGAACTTGATTCTGGCTCATTTGTCCATTCCTTCTTTATGAAACTGTCGGTATTGCAACATTTGTTGATAACGCTTTTGTCCAATTTCTATATCTATTTTTGAGGTTTTTTGAGTCTTCTTGTTTTCTTGGATTAAGGACTGACTAATAATACATAAAATCGCTTATTTCTCTTAACCCAATAGGCGATCGCTTCTGAAAAAACATCATTTAATATTTGCCAATCATTAGGATGATCCTGGGCAAAATTTTGCCATTGATCATAAACAAGCAAATAGGATGAAGCTTCACACC